>OIWM01000111.1_pt1 | contig 94656 bp, 67 predicted proteins | sample 1587451 | NCBI WGS metagenome assembly OIWM01 (sample SAMEA3888907, study PRJEB22519) | human gut metagenome | biome: human gut; feature: human-associated habitat; material: faeces | place: Denmark | collected 2011 | reverse complement strand
AAATGTCGCCGTAGTGCAAAAGCAGTCGCTCTTGTTCATTGACGAAAGGCACCGGATTCCTTAGAATAATGGCAGAGAGAAAGAGAAATACCCGGTTTTTTTGGCCGGTATTCCGGGAGGTGAAATTCCGATAGCACGCAGAAAATCTCGGAAAAGGGGGTATTAACAGTTTCTTTGTCATTTACCGTCAAACCGATTTGCAGAAACGGAGGTTTCAACATGAAAAACGGCCTTTATCGACTGATCGCTTTGCTGCTCTGCGCTGTGGTCCTGCTGGGCTTGGGAAGCCCCGCCGCAGCGGTTTCTCAGGCCGTTCCCTCCCTCACCGGACTGTCCGCCGACAAGGCCATGTATGCCCCCGGCGAAACGGCCACGTTCACCGTGGACATCGACAATTCCGGCGGGGAAGCCTGGAACGGCACCCTGTATTTTCAAATCTACCATCTGGAAAACGCCGTGGCGGCTCTGAATGTCCAGGTCAGCGTCCCGGCGGATGCCAAAACTACCTGCACGGCCCAGTGGGTCCTGCCGGAGCAGGACTTTACCGGCTATCTGGTGAAGGCGTATTTCAATGAGGAAACGTGGGTGACCACCGGCCTGGATTGCTCCTCGGACTTCACCGTATTTCCCCGGTATGGGTATGTTTCGGATTACACCGCCGACACGGCCCAGGCCCAGGCGGAGATCCAGGCCCTTTCGGACCGGTATCACATCAACGCCTATCAGCTTTACGACTGGATGTGGCGGCATGAGACGCTGATTCAGCGCTCCGGCACGGAGGCCGCCGATTCCTGGCAGGACCTGTTCGGCAGGACCATTTCCGTCCAGACCATCCGGGATTACATTTCCGCCATCCATTCCCGGAACGGTGCGGCCATGGCCTACGTTATGTCCTATGCCGCCCGGGAGGGCTACACGGACAAAGGCATCGATCCTTCGGCGGGACTGTTCACCGACCAGGGCCACGAAAGCCAGCTGAACGTGGATTTCGGCGACGACGCTACCTACCTCTGGCTCTTTGACCCGGCCAACGAGATCTGGCAGCAGACCATGACGGCCCAGTACACCGACGCCGTGAATACTCTGGGCTTTGACGGCCTGCAGATCGACCAGATGGGCCAGCGGAACAATGTGTACGACTATCGGGGCCAGAAGGTCTATCTGGAGGATACCTTCTCCGATTTCGTCAATGCCGCCAAGGTGGCACTGACCGCCAATAATGCGGAAAAGGATGCCGTGACCTTCAACATTGTGGATGGCACCGTCAACGGCTGGGCCATGGACGACGTGACCCGGAACGCCGACACGGATTTCAATTTCAGTGAGATCTGGTGGCTGTCCAACAGCTATAACGACATCAAGAATTATATTGAGCAGGTCCGCAGCCAGTCCGGCGGGAAAGCCCTGGTGCTGGCGGCCTACATGAATTACAACGACAACTGCGGCACGGTCTATGAGGCCGAAAACGCCGCACTGGACGGCACGAGCGTGAACACGGACCACACCGGCTACACCGGCTCCGGCTTCGTGGACGGCTTTGCCGAGGCAGGGGACAGCGTGACCTTCACCGTTACCGCTCCGGAGGACGGGCTTTATGCCTTTGTATTCCGCTACGCCAATGCAGGCAGCGGGGCCACCCGGAAGGTCTATGTGGACGGGACCATCCTGGACCAGGTGTCCTTCAAGACAATGTCCTCCTGGGACGATTGGGCGCAGGATGCCAACTGCAGCACCTATCTTACCGCCGGAACCCACACCGTCCGGCTGTCCTACGACACCGGCTGCGCCGGGGCGATCAATTTGGACAGCCTGACCCTGGGGACCTTTGATGCGCACTCCGTGCGGCTGGCCGATGCGGCCTTTGCCGCCAGCGGTGCTTACCACATCGAGTTGGGGGCCGGACAGGGCCAGGGGACCATGCTCTCTCATGAGTATTATCCCATGAACGCAAAGGTCATGGACAGTGCCTTGCAGGGAGCCATGGAGCGGCATTATGACTTCATTACCGCTTATGAAAATCTCCTCTATGCCCCGGAAATTGCCTATGCCGATACCGGGACCCAGTACCTGACCATTGCCAATGAGGCGGTCAGCGGATCCGGCGAGGCGGGAAAAATCTGGTACATAGCCCGGCAGAACGAGGATTACAGCATCCTCCACCTCATCAACCTTACCGGCGAGGACGATACGCAGTGGCGCAACGCCACGGCAGCGCCTGCTACCAAGGAAAACCTTGCCGTGCGGTATTATCTGGGCGAAAATGCCGCCGTTTCCGGGGTCTACCTGGCATCCCCGGACCGGGACGGCTGCCAGTCCACGTCCCTTTCCTACACCACCGGCGTCGATGAGAAGGGCAGCTATGTTGCCTTCACGGTGCCCAGCCTGGAATACTGGGACATGATCTACATCCGCCGCTCCAACGGCTCGGATACGGTTTTTGAGGCGGAAAACGCCCTGAAAACCGGCGTGGCCGTGGATACGGACCATGCAGGCTATACCGGCACCGGCTTTGTGGACCAGTTTGCCGAGCAGGGGGACAGCGTGGGCTTCACCGTGTCCGTTCCGGAGAATGGGGCCTATACCCTGCGCCTGCGCTATGCCAACGGCTCCGGATCCGAGGCGGCCCGATCCGTGATCGTGGACGGGACCTACGCAAACAAAGCCTATTTCGTGGCCCAAAGCGATTGGGATACCTGGGCGACGGCCGAGGTGGGCATCGATCTCCCGGCGGGGGTCCATACCGTGGTCCTTTACTATGGAGATTATGAGTACGGGGCCATCAATCTGGATTCCATGGAACTGACGTCCAGAAGTGAGACCACCCGGAGCCTGTACCTGAACAACTGGAAAAATCTGGTGGCCATCTGGCAGGACTCCTTCGTGAACCAGGCAACGGCCGTGAACGCCGACGGGCCCGGCCTCTATGAATTGCGCTATTATGACGGAACGGCCTCCGGAAATTACAACACCAACCTCATCAGGAATTACTCCACCTTCCTGCGGGATGAGACGGCCCAGGTGTCCTATACCACCGGCTCCAAGTTCTCCTCCTCCGGGTATTTCGACCAGGGCGGCGTGCTGGTGAACACCTATCGAAGCTATGACGGTGCTGCCCTGCCGGTGACTCTGAGCAAGCAGTATGCCTTCGTACCCAACGAGCAGTTTCTGGTGGTCCGCTACGACCTGACCAATCCGGGGGACAGCGCCCGGACTGTGGACCTTCTGGATATGCTGCACATCCGCAACGACAGCGGCGCAAACGTCTCCGCCGCCTATTCCGCCGGGGACCATACGGTCCGCTATGATCTTTCCAGGGTGGGGCTGCCCTATCTTGCCCACGGAGTGCTGTCGACGGAGGCCTTGTCCGGCTACCAGGTGGCCGACGATACCCAGTCCACCGGTACGGCCGGCTCGCCCTGGCACTCCTTCAACGCCAACGGAAGCCTGAACGGCAACGGTTCCGTGACCTGCGCCGACATTTCCTCCGGCCTTTCCGCTGCCGTGACCCTGGCTCCCGGCCAGACGCAGACATTGTATTTCTATGTGGCTGCTGCCGGAACGGAGGATGCCCTGAACGCCGCCATAGCCAAGGTCACAAATGCCTCCGGGGACCATTGGATGGAGACTACCCGCTCCGCCTATGCCGCCTGGCTGGCGGAAGGCCGGACGCCGGAGCTGGGGGAGGACAAGCTGAATGATGCTTACAAGAGCATTTCCGTTTTTATGAAGCAGTCCATCGTTCCCGGTACGAATGCTGACGGCAATGTCCGCTTCGCCGCTTTCCCGGCGACCACCAACCCCTCCGCTTATTCCTATAAGGTCTGGGCACGGGATTCCGCTGTGACGGCCATGGGCCTGGATGCCACCGGCCACCTGCGTGAGGCGGAAAACTACTGGACCTGGCTTGTCGACCGGCAGATCACCACCGACGAAGGCTCCTGGAAGAAGCCGGGGACCTTCTGGACCTGCTATTGGGTCTGGGACAACGGGCCGGTGTCCTTCGTGGAGCCGGAATTCGATTCCATCGGAATGTTCCTGGTGGGAGCCTATCGTCACTATGAGCAGCTTACCGGTTCTGCGAAAACGGCCTTCCTGGAGAAGATCTGGCCTGCTTACCGCCGCAGCGCCGACTATGTGCTGAACAATATCACGGACGCCGGCTTCGGCCCGGCGGATTGCAGCATCTGGGAGGAGCAGAACGAGTACAACGCCTTCACCCAGGCCCTGTATGTAGCTGGGCTGGATGCGGCCCAGCACATGGCGGCGGCCAAGGGGCTGCAAGATGTGGCGGACCTCTACAATGGTGGGGCTTCCACCATCCGTACGGCCATTCTCCGGGACGACACCGCTTCTCCCAAGGGCCTGTGGAACACCGAATCCCAGCGGTTCAACCGGGCGGTGAATCTGGATGGCACGGCCAATACCACCTACGATTCCTCCTCGGACGTGCTGATCTCCTACGGCGTGGTAGATGCGGAGTCCTCCCGTGCCAAGTCCCATATCGACGGGATTCTGGAAAATCTGGGCCACGATACCTACGGTGTGGCCCGGTATGAAAACGACGGCTTCTATCACCGGATGTCCTGGGACCCCGGCGGAAACGAGGCCTACGAGGACGAGCCCTCCTGGCCTCAGATGGCCATGTGGATCGCCATGTATGAGCTGCAATCCGGCTATAAGGCCTACCGGACCAATGCTTACCGGCGGCTCCAATGGTTCGTGGACCGGACGGCAGAGGGTTATATGCCCCAGGGTGAGTGCTTCTCCAATATCACCCGCAAGCCCCACCTGAGTACCATGTGCGAGCCCATCACCGGGGCGGCGTACCTGATGGCGGCGCTGGCCTATGACGGACAGTTCGATATGCGCATCTACGGCCCGCAGGTGAACGCAGGGGCTTACCGGGCCGTGACCATGCACGACGGCTGCGTGGGAGACTGGACCCAGTGGGCGGGAGTCCCCTACTACACGGACCCGGTGGGCGATGCCAGCGGTTCCTACGACCTGAAACGGGTGTATCTGGCCAATGACGGCGGGAATGTCTACCTGCGGCTGGACCTGGCCGACTGGACCCTGCCCGGGTATCAGGCGGAGGACGTGTTTGCCGTGCAGATCTATGCCGATGGCGGCACGGGAACGGCCATGACCACCACCATGACCGGCGGGGAAATGACCCATTCCATGCGGAGCATGGTCATGCGTTCCAGCGACAGCGGTGACTACTGCCGCTACACCGCCGGAAGCGACGGCTGGACCCTGGCCGGAACCGTGGAATCCGTCCTGGCCCCTCAGTGGGAGGTCAATTCCGGGCGAATGGAACTGGCCATCCCCTTTGCAAGTCTCGGAAACGGTACGCTTGCTGCCGGGGACTGGACGAATCTGCACATTGTCCTGCTGCGAAAGAATGGTGCAGACTGGGTGGAGGCGGATGCCTTCGATGCTCACTACCGCATCACTGCCGACGGCAGCGAATGGCTGAAGGGTAACTTCCAGTAAGTAGAAAACAAGGGAAACGCCGAGAACACGGCGCTTCCCAGAATAAAAGTCCCCCGTCGGGCAGAAAAAATCTGCCCGACGGGGCGTGAAAAAACACCGTCCTGATTTGCGTCAGGACGGTGAAATTCTTTTTTAACGGTCCTCCCGGAAGTAGGCCTGGCCCAGGCCCTCGGGGGGCTGATTTTCCCGCTTGTTGCGCATACTGGTGACGATGAGCACCAGGATGGTGACGAGATAGGGGAGCATCTTGTAAAGCTCCTTTACTGCCAGGTCCGGTGTGGGCAGGAACAGGTACAGGATGTACAGTCCACCGAACAGGATGGAGGAGAGAATGCCCACGTTGGGCCGCCAGATGGTGAAGATGACCAGCGCGATGGCCAGCCAGCCCCGGTCGCCGAAGGCATCATTGGACCAGACGCCGCAGGCGTAGTCCATGACGTAGTACAGTCCGCCCAGGCCTGCGATCATGCTGCCCACGCAGGTGGCGGTGTATTTGTAGCGGGTGATATTGATGCCCGCTGCGTCGGCGGTGGCGGGGCTTTCGCCCACGGCCCGGAGCTGCAAACCCTTGCGGGTGTGGGTCAGGAAATAGGAGACCGCCAGGGCGATGGCAATGGCCAGGTAGGCCAGGAAACCGTAGGACAGGAAAATTTTCCCAAACCAGCCCAGCTTGTCCGCAAAGGGCAGACTGGCGGAGAAATAGCTGCTGGTGGCGGAAAGGGCAATGGAGGGGACTTCGCTGCCGGTGAGCTTGATGAGGGAGCCGCCGAAGAAATTGCCGAAGCCCACGCCGAAGGTGGTCAGGGCCAGACCGGTGACGTTCTGGTTGGCCCGGAGGGTCACGGTCAGGAAGCAGTAGAGAAGGCCCATCAGGAAGGACCCCAGCAGGGAGCAGAGCAGGGGAATGACGATGGCCGGAAAGGCGGAAATAGTGGAAGCGTGCTGCTCATAGAAGAAGGAGCCGATGACGCCGCAGATGCCGCCCACATACATGATACCCGGAATGCCCAGATTCAGGTTGCCGGATTTTTCCGTGAGGGTCTCGCCGGTGGAGCCGTAGAGCAGGGGAATGCCCTGTACCACGGCCCGGGGGATGAAGGAAACGAAATCAAACAACATGGCTTCCGACCTCCTTGGTGTGCTTGCGGAACTTCAGCTCGTAGGTGATGAAGAACTCGCTGCCGATGATGAAGAAAAGAATGATGCCGGTGAGAATGTCGCCAAAGGCGTGATTCAGGCCGAAAATGGTGCTGATCTCGCTGGCGCCCCGGTCCAGGAACACCAGCAGGAAGGAAGTGAACACCATGGAAAGGGGATTGAACTTGGCCAGCCAGGCCACCATGACGGCGGTGAAGCCCCGGCCGTCGGCAATGGTGGTGGTGATGGTGTGGTCCGTGCCGCCTACCAGCAGCAATCCCGCAAGGCCGCACAAGGCACCGGAAATGGCCATGGTCCGGACGATGACCCGGCTGACCTTGATGCCCACATACCGGGCGGTGCGCTCGCTTTCGCCCACCACGCTGATCTCGTAGCCCTGCTTGGACCGGCTCAGGTACAGGTACATGAGCACCGTCAGCACGGCCACGACCAGAATGTTCAGGAAATATTTGGAGGGGCCCACCTGGGGCAACCAGCCGGATTCCGTGGTCTGGTTGATGATGCCGATCTTACCGGCTCCCTTGGGGACCTCCCAGACGATGACGAAGTAGGCTACCAGCTGGGTGGCCACATAGTTCATCATCAGGGTGAACAGCGTCTCGTTGGTGTTCCACTTGGCCTTGAAAATGGCGGGGATCATGCCCCAGAGGGCACCTGCGCCGCAGGCGCACAGCAGCATGATGAGAATGAGCAGCCAGTTGGGCAGCTTGTCCCCCAGCAGGATCATGCAGGCCGCCGTGGCCAAGCCGCCGATCAGAATCTGACCTTCGCCGCCCACGTTCCAGAAGCGCATTTTGAAGGCGGGAGTCACGGCCAGAGAGACGCACAGAAGAATGGCGATGTTCTGGCCCAGGGTCCAGAGCTTCCGGGGGGTGCCGAAGGCGCCGGAGAACATGGTCTTATAGACGGCGATGGGGTCCTCACCGGTGAGGGCCGTGGTGACTACGGCGCAGACCAGCAGCGCCAGAAGGATGGCGCAGCCCCGAATGGCCCAGGCGGTGTACCAGGCCAGCGTTTTCCGCTTGGAAATATGGAAATTACCCATTTTCAGTCCCTCCCAGCCGGGTCATCATCATGCCGACTTTTTCTTTGGTGGCCCCTCTGCCGGGGACGATGCCGCTGACCTTGCCGCCGCAGAGAACCAGAATCCGGTCGCACAGCTCCAGCAGCACGTCCAGGTCCTCGCCCACATATACAACGGCCACGCCGGATTCCTTCTGCCGGTTGATGAGGTCATAGATGGTATAAGAGGAGTGGATGTCCAGGCCCCGGACGGCGTAGGCCGTCAGCAGCACCGTGGGAGCGGAAGCAATTTCCCGGCCCACCAGGACCTTTTGCACGTTGCCGCCGGAAAGACGGCGGACGGGGGTGGACACGCCGGGGGTGTTGACCTCCAACTCTTTTACCACCTGCTCGGCCAGCTGCTTTGGGGCCTTCCGGTTGGCGAACCAGCCCTTGCCCTTCCGAAAGGACCGGAGCATCATGTTGTCCGTCAGGTCCATGCTGCCCACCAGGCCCATGCCCAGCCGGTCCTCCGGCACGAAGGAAAGAGACACGCCCATATCGGCAATGGCCAGGGGATCCTTGCCGATGAGTTCCTCTTTTTCCCCGGAATCGGTGATGTAGGAAATGCTGCCGGATTCCGTGGGCTGCAGGCCCGCAATGGCCTCCAGCAGTTCCTTCTGGCCGCAGCCGGAAATACCGGCGATGCCCAGAATCTCACCGCTGTTGGCGGTGAAGGAAACATCGTCCAGCTTCACGATGCCGTCCATATCCCGGACGGTCAGATGCTCTACGGCGATACGGGGCTTGGGATCCACCGGGTCCGGCCGTTCGATGTTCAGCGTCACGGCGTGGCCCACCATCATATTGGTCATCTCCTGGGCATTGGTGTTCTTGGTGAGCATATCGCCCATGAACTGACCGTGGCGGAGAATGGCTACCCGGTCGGACAGGGCCTCCACCTCGTGCATTTTGTGGGTGATGATGACGATGGCCTTGCCGTCGTCCCGCATGGCCCGCAGCACGGCGAACAGCTTGTCCGTCTCCTGGGGGGTCAGCACGGCGGTGGGCTCGTCCAGAATGAGAATATCGGCGCCCCGGTAGAGAACCTTGACAATTTCCACGGTCTGCTTCTGGGACACGGACATGGTGTAAATTTTCTGGTAGGGGTCCACCTGGAAGCCGTAGGTGTCGCAGATGGCTTTGACCTTCTGGGCCACCTTGTCCAGGTCCAGCCGCCCCGGCTCCTTCAGGCCCAGGACGATGTTCTCCGCAGCGGACAGCACGTCTACCAGCTTGAAGTGCTGATGGATCATGCCGATGCCGTAGGAGAAGGCATCCTTGGGCGAGCGGATGGAGGCTTCCCGGCCGTTGATGTAAATTTCTCCGCTGTCGGGGGCATAAATGCCGGAGAGCATATTCATCAATGTGGTCTTTCCGCTGCCGTTCTCACCCAGCAGGGCCAGAATTTCCCCTTTGTAAATGTCCAGCCAGACACGGTCATTGGCCACCACGCTGCCAAAGGTCTTGGTGATGTTCCGCATCTGTACTGCGGCGGTTTTTTCTTCCAAAGACGGTTCACTCCCTTGTATGTCGTCCGGTTGCCCGGCAGTTTTGAAAAAATGTTTCAAAGGGCAGCGCAGTGATTGTATTCGCTGCGCTGCCCTTCGCAGCATTTGAAAAGCGCTTCTCCCCGGAGGCAAAACCTCCGGGGATAGACGAGGAAACAGAATGATCTTAGTAAGCGGTATCCAGCAGATTGATGCCGTCAATCTGCAGGGTGAAGTAAGGTGCGGAGCGGTACTCGGACTCGTGGATGTAGCCGTCCTTCACGGCCTCGGTGTCGGGGGTGTAGGCAGCGTCGGTGTCCACGTCGGCCATGAAGCTGGTGACAGGCTTGCCTTCCACGGTGAAGGTGGAGGTGTCGAACACGTGCAGGGAGCCGTCTTCCAGAGCCTTGGTGACCTCGGCGATCTTGTCGGCAGTGCCGGCAGCGGCGGCCTTCTCGTTCACGTCGGTCAGAACCACGGAGCCGGTGGCGATGGTGCCGGTCCAGTCGGCGGCGATTTCCTCACCGTTCAGATAGCAGTTGACCACGTACTCATAGTAGGGGGCCCAGTTGATGCGGGAGGACACGATGAAGGTGTTGGGGCAGGCGGACACGGTGGAGCCGTTGTAGGACACGTTGGGGATACCGGCGGTCTCGCAGGCGGTAGGAGCGCCCATGGAGTCGGCGTGCTGGGAGATCAGCTTGCAGCCGTTCTGGATCAGCTTGTTGGCGCCTTCCTTTTCGGCGGTCTCATCGTACCAGGAACCGGTGAAGGTCACTTCCATGGTCACGCTGGGGCAGACGCTCTTGGCGCCCAGGTAGAAGCTGGTGTAGCCGGAGACCACCTCGGCGTAGGTGTAAGCGCCCACATAGCCCATCTTGGCCTCATCGGCGGTGAACTCGCCGTTGGCGATCATCTCGTTCAGCTTCAGGCCGGCAGCCACACCGGCCAGATAACGGCCCTCATAGATGGCGGCAAAGGCGTTGTGGAAGTTCTTGAGGCCCTCGGTGTGGGCACGGGTGCCGGTGGCGTGGCAGAACTGCACATCGGGGAATTCCTTAGCGGCCTGGATGATGTAATCCTCATGGCCGAAGGAGTCGGCGAAGATGATGTTGCAGCCGGCGTCGGCCAGTTCAGCGGCGGCGTTGTAGCACTCCTGTCCTTCGGGGATGTTGGTGCGGAACAGGTACTGATCTTCGGTCAGACCCAGGGCGGCAATGGCCTCCTTGGCGGCATTCATGAAGTTCAGGTCATAGGTGGAGTTCTCGTCATGCAGGAAGATGAAGCCCAGCTTCAGGCCCTTGGTGTCGGTATTGCCGGAACTGGAAGCGGCGGGGGTGGTGTCCTTGGTGTCGCCGTTGCCGCAGGCGGCCAGCAGACCGATGCAGAGCACCATGGCCAGGATCAGAGCAAAAATCTTTTTCATGTTTTCGTTTTCCTCCTTGTAATTATACGAACGGTGGATATGGATAAAGGGTATTTGCGAACAAATTTAAGAACGGAACACAATGGCGTCGTCGGTCATGGAGTCGATGACGGCCATGGATTCCACCCGGACCCCCTTGGCCCGGAGGGCGTCTCCGCCGCCCTGGAAGCCCTTCTCAATGGCGATGGCGGCACCGGCCAGCCTGGCCCCTGCCTGCTCCACCAGCTCCGTCAGGCCGTTGAGGGCCTTGCCGTTGGCAAGAAAATCATCCACCAGCAGAACCGTGTCGGTGGATTTTAAGTAATCGCTGCTCACCACAATGGTGTAGCTGGTGTTATGGGTATAGGAGTAGACCTCGGCGGTGTACACGGCTCCGTCCACGTTGCTGGACTTATGCTTCTTGGCAAACACCACGGGCACGCCCAGCTCCAGCCCTACGGCGGTGGCGATGGCGATGCCGGAGGACTCGATGGTCAGAATTTTGGTAACGCCGCTATCCCGGAACGCCTGGGCCATGGCCTCGGCGACCTCCTTCAGGAACGCCGTGTCGATCTGCTGATTGAGAAAGCTGCCGACTTTCAGGATCTGGCCGGGCAGGACCTTGCCCTCGGCACGAATTTTTTCTTCCATGAAACGCATTGAAAAACCTCCCAAAAAATAAGAAAGCGAACGGAAAAGATCCCGTTCGCCCTATGTGTTTCAGCTTGCAAAAAGGGAAAACTGCCCCTGTTGAAAACAGGTGCAGAGGACTCTTTTTGCCAATAGTCGTGACTTCCTAGGCATCACGGTAGAAACATTCGGGCCGTTCATCCGAAACTATATCGGCAGAAGCTTTATGACCCTATCCTAACCCCAAACGGCCGGTTTGTCAACACCGGAAATGTCGAATTTTGCAGTTTCTCGGTTCTTCACAAAAAAGCCATATTCTGAGGGGGAAAACTGGTGCAGAAATTCAGCGGGACATCTTTTGCCCCGAATGGTGGCCTCCGGGGCTACCGGAATTGGAAAAATCTGGAAAAAGTTGCAAAAAAGCATGAAAGATTCCATGCATAATCCAACGCTCGTGATTCTGAACTTGCATATTCGGAATCAAGCTGTCCGTGTGCGGCGTACTTGCGCCATTGAAAATGCTGATTTTGTGTGCCGTGGAAATACGACTGTCAATTTGCACAGGACTTTATGAACCGGATGTGAACTATTTTGTCGCATATACAGAATTGACATCTGTTTTTGTGGTGTGATACAATAAACCCGAATCCGGGAATTTCTGCCTTTTTCGACGGATCTGAGATCGGCGGGCAGGAGCGTCCGGAACCTATTTCAAGGAGGAAACAGTATGAAGAGAGTACTTGCCGCCGTTCTGGCGCTGGTGATGATCCTCGGCTCCGTTCCCCTGGCGGCTTTCGCCAGCGAGACCAGTGCCGACACTTCTTCCACCGGCAGCGCCCTGAACGGACCCCTGTCTCTGCCCGACACTTCCGCAGCTTCCAGCGGATTCGCCGACGGCGGAGATACACCTGACGATTCGACAGAATCCACAACAGCGTCCGAGGACTTGACCAAGTTCGAGCCCGCCTCCACCCCCTTCTCCCAGGAGGAGGCTGCCTCCGGCTATGAAGCCGGCGACCAGGTGACCTTCATCGTGGTCGTGGATGAGCAGCCCTTGCTGGCGACTTACTCCGTGGAGGACATCGCTGACCAGACTGCCGCCGTGGTGAGCAGCGAGGCCCGGCAGACCCAGACCCTGGATGCCGTAAAGGCCCTGGCCGAGGATGCGCTGGACGAGTGCGAGATGGGCTTTGATTACACCATCTCCACCACCGGCTTCTCCGTGACCACCGACTACGCCAACAAGGCGGAGCTGGAGGCCCTGCCCGGTGTCAAGAGCGTGTACGTGGCCCCCACCTTCTACCTGCCCGAGGACGGCAAGGAGACCGACTACACCCCCTACACCAACAATGCCACCACCATGATCGGCGCTGACGTGCTGAATACCTCCGGCTACACCGGCAAGGGTATGCGCATCGCCATCCTGGATACCGGCATTCTGGTGGATCACCCCAGCTTCGCTGCCCTGCCCGACAGCGCACTGGAGGACCCCATGACCCGGCAGAGCGTGGACGACATCTGGGATACCCTGAATGCCAGCCACCTCACCAACCGTCTGAACCAGTCCTATAAGAATAGTAAGATCCCCTTCGCCTTCAACTATTCCAACGGTGAGTTCGACGTGTCCAACACCTACGCAGGCTCCGACCACGGCACCCATGTTGCCGGTATCGCCGCAGCGAACAAGATCGCCGACTCCCGTGTGGTGGGCGTTGCCCCCGACGCACAGCTGGTGGTCATGCAGGTGTTCTCCAGCGGCGGCGGCGCAGGCTGGGCTACCATTCTGGCGGCTCTGGAGGACTGCGTCCGGCTGAAGGTGGACAGCGTGAACCTGTCTCTGGGCTCCGCTGCCGGTTTCACCGACACCCCCGACATGATCGAGGTCATGAAGCAGTTCCAGGATTCCGACATCCAGGTGCTGATCGCTGCCGGTAACGACACCAACAACGCCCAGGGCAACCATTATGGCCTGAACAAGTCCCTGCTGGCAAACCCCGACACCGGCCTGGTGGGCACCCCTGCCACTTACTCCGCCGCTCTGTCCGTGGCTTCCGTGGACAACGACGGCTATACCCAGCTGTACATCACCGTGGACGGCCAGGAGTTCGGCTATCTGGATACTGCCGCCAAGGCTGCCACCAATTTCCAGGAGAACTTCCGCAACAAGGAACTGGAATATGTGATGGTCCCCGGTTACGGTGCCGACAGTGATTATGAAGGCATCGACGTCACCGGCAAGGTGGCCGTCATCTCCCGTGGCGCCTCCTCCTTCCCGGAGAAGCAGTCCATCGCTCAGGCTCACGGCGCCATTGCCGCCATCATCTATAATAATGAGCTGGGCGTTATCCGGATGCAGATCAACGACGGTGAGGGCAACATCCCCGCCATCAGCGTGACCCAGGCCTGCGGCGAAGCCCTGAAGAACGGCTCCGGCAAGCTGACCGTCTGCAACGGCGACACCAAGCTGTTCCGGCTGGACCGGACGGTCAGCAGCTTCTCCTCCTGGGGCGTTACCCCCGATTTGAAGCTGAAGCCCGAAATTTCCGGCGTGGGCGGCAGCATCTACTCCGCCACCGACCCGGCCATTTCCGGCGGCTACTATGATTACATGAGCGGTACTTCCATGGCGACGCCTCAGATCACCGGTGCCATGGCTGTGCTCATCGAGTACCTGGACAAGAACTATCCGGACCTGACCGGCGCCGAGCAGCGGAAAGTGGCTGCGGACCTGCTGATGTCCACCGCCGATCCCCTGATGGCCACCTCCACGCTGGAGTATTCTCCCAGAGCCCAGGGCGCGGGCCTGGCCAACCTGGTCAGCGCCACCACCAGCCCCGCTTACCTGTCCAATAAGGACGCCAGCGAGGGCAGACCGAAGATCGAGTTCGGCGATGACGACGACAAGACCGGCGTGTACACCTTCACCTTCGAGATCAACAATCTGAAGGATAAGGACCTGACCTACACGCTGTCCTCCAACCTCATCACCGAGGCCATCTATCAGGACAAGTACATCAACGCTTCCCCCTATGCTCTGGAAGCCAAGGTCAGCTTCACTGGCGGCGATACCGTCACCGTGCCTGCCTCCGGCAGCGTCACCGTTACCGGTACCATCACCCTGACCGATGCCGACAAGGCTTACCTGAACAAGTTCCCCAACGGTATGTTCGTGGAAGGCTTTCTCTATGCCACGCCCGCCGCTGACGGCGAGGGCAGCAGCCCCGTGACCCTGAGCCTGCCTCTTGTGGGCTTCTACGGCGACTGGTCCGCAGCCGACGTGTTCGACACCGAGGACGAGGAGAACTACTCCCTGTACCCCGTGCGCTCCTTCACCAATGCTGCTCAGCTGGGCACCAACCCCTACATCCGTACCGGCAAATCCGGCGACAAGTACAACGCTTTCTCTTACGATAACCCCCTGGCGGAGATCGACTTCGGTATGCTCCGGAACGCCCGGAAGATCGTCATCACCGTCACCGATACCGCAAACGGCACCAAGTACTTTGACGAGACCTGGAACTACGCCGCCAAGAGTTACTACAGTGCCAGCTACGGCCAGGTCATCCCCGCTTATCTGGAGCAGAAGGACCTGTGGGATGGCAATGACAAGGACGGCAACGCACTGCCCGATGGCACCAAGGTCACCTTCCGGATGTACGCCTATCTGGACGACGGCGACGACACCGTGGACGACAGCATCGTCTTCGACATGACCCTGGATACCGAGAAGCCCCAGATCCTCAACGCCGACGACATCCAGGCCAGCCTCTCCACCGAGAACGGCCGGAACTACCTGACGCTGAAGCTCCAGGACAACGCCTACATGGCCGCCGTGCTGTTTGAAAGCACCTCCGGCGCCATCATGGGTAAGTTCGACGTGGAGAACGAGCCGGGCGTGGCCTTCGAGCAGAAGTTCGATATCACCGGCTTCGGCAATGAGTTCACCATCGTGGCTGCGGACTACGCCTGCAACGAGACCGTCCTGGACGTGATCGTAAAGCTGGACGACAACGACAAGCCCGAGGCCGTGAACCTGAGCAAGGACCGGATCTACGGCAACGAGACCTCCAGCAATTCCGCCGTGGAAGGCGGCTGGTTCTCCGGCGATAAGGAAACCTTCTCCGACCTGCGCAACGAGACCTTCGATTCCAACAACCGCTACTATGCAGCCGAGTATATCAACGGCTACCTGATCGCCCAGAGTGCCTCCACCGGCAGCCTGGAGCTGGTCACCCCCTCCGGTACCTACTGGAAGACCCAGACTCTGGTGACGCAGAGCACCAAGGCCGGGGAGGCCGGTTCCTGGGTCCTCTATGATATGGCTCTGGATTACTCCGGAAAGTATGCCAAGGCTCTGGATCCCTATGAGTCCACCAATGGTACCGACACCCTGTTCGCTCTGGGCTGGGCCTATAAGGGCGACAACGACAAGGACGGCCACGACGACGGCTACAACTGCCTGTACCGCATCTGGACCTCCAAGTGGAACGGTCAGTGGTTCGTGGACGAGATCGGTAAGATCACCGGCGGCAAGGACGGTGCGGAGCTTCTGACACTGGGCATTACCACCGAGGGCGAGATGTACACCATCGGCACCGACGGCGCTCTGTACTCCCTGAGCCTGAACGACGATGCCCGGGGCGCTACCGCCACCTACATCGGCGAGACCGACTTCGTGAACGTGGAGAACTACTCCGGTACCAACGTCATTCAGTCCATGGGCTATGACCACAATACCGACACCATGTACTGGTTCGCACTGAGCCAGGGCGACAAGGTCTTTGCGGATATGACCTACAAGGTCAATCTCGAGACCGCCAAGTGCACCGCAATCGGCGGCTACGGCACCAGCGGCCGGACCTCCCTGTTCGTGCCCACCGATATGGTCTCCGATATGTTCGTCATGGGTGTGGAGCCCAACCAGTTCAATCTGGATTCCTACAAGGTCACCATGGTGGCCGGCCAGAACCGCCGTCTGAGTGTGGACTGGACCCCCTGGAACTGCAAACCCACGGAAATCACCTGGAAGAGCAGCGACGACACCGTGGCCACCGTTGACGGCAACGGCATCGTCACCGCCGTCAAGGAGGGCACTGCCACCATCAGTGCCACCGCTCAGGTCTACGACTCCTGGGAGAAGACCTGGAGCGACCGGACCGTGGAGTGCATCGTCACCGTGGTCAAGAGCGAGACCGGTATGTACGGCTTCATCGTGGAGGACTTTGCCAACATCGGCAACCGCTTCACCTGGGTCACCTACGCAGACCGGAACCCCGGCTCCATCACCAAGCTCGGCAGCCATGTGACCGTGGATGTGCCCGATACCGACGGTAATCTGACAGCCACCGATGCCCTGTGGCAGGGCGGCGCTTACTACAACGGCTATCTGTACACCGTCATGGCTCAGGGCCGGGGCGGCGTGGGCGCCAGCGTCCTCTACCGCAGCAAGGTCACCAAGGGCGAGACTCCGGACAAGACCGTCATCGGCGCCCCCGAGGAGATCGGCTATACCACCGGCATTGAGCTGGGCAACATGGCCTTCGATTACAACACAGGCCGTATGTACGCCTGCGACATGACCAATGGCGGCCTGGCCATCCTGGATATCGAGACAGGCGCCATCGATCCTCTGGGCACCTTCTCCGGCGACATCGGCGGCCCGGCTCTGGCTACCGCCATGACCGTCACCGCTGACGGCACCATCCTCATTGCTTCCATGGATGGCAAGCTGTACACCGTGAACCCGGATACCCTGTCCACCACTCAGGTCGGCTCCATCAATTCCGACACCTGGTACTACGCCGGTATGATGTACGACTACAACACCGGCAACATCTACTGGAACCCCTGTATGTCCGCCGGTTCCTCCAGCCTGTACCTGGTGACCATGGGTACCAACGAGTGGAGCGACGCTCCCGAGGCTTCCATCATGAAGCTGGGCAATGTTTCCTCCAGGTCCGGCGTGGAGCAGACCGTGATGTTCGCTATCCCCGACAACGAGCCCGAGACCACCTATATCCCCGTGGAGAGCCTGACCATCACCAATGGCAGCAAGGTCACCGGCATCATGGGCGGTGAACTGCAGTTGACCACCAGCACCACCCCGGCCCGTCCCTCCTCTCAGGTGAAGGCCTGGACCTCCAGCGATGAGAAGGTCGTTACCGTGGACCAGTTCGGTAAGCTGACCTACATCGGCGTGGGCACCGCCACCGTCACGGCCACCATCTCCAAGAACACCGTGGACGGCAAGCCCATCACTGCTTCCGTAGAGGTGACCGTTCTGGAGTCTGCTGGCAAGATCGATGCCTTCCTGAACAACGATGAGGGCGGCACCGGCTACTACGACTTCTGGATCAGCATGAACGACTATGATCTGCGTCACGCCAGCGCCGGCAACAGCATGATCAGCGTTCTGTCCCTGCAGTCCGGTACCTACTACGATGGATTCTTCTATGCCTTCAACGACAAGGGCGAGGTGCTCCGCATTGACCCGAAGGATACCACCGCTTATACTGTGCTGGGTGCTTCCGGTCTGGACGTTTCCTACGATCAGGTCACGGCCATGGCCATGGATTATACCACCGGTACCATGTACGCCCTGACGCTGCCTTGCACCTGGGATTACAGTGTGGATGCGGCCGTCAGCCGTCCCGGCTCCCTGGCTACCGTGGACCTGGATACCGGTAAGGTCACCAAGATTGCCGAGCTGGATATGACCAACAAGGTTTTTGCCATGGCCATCGACAAGAACGGCACCATGTATGTGGCCGGTTCTGCCGACTACTACACCGATGCGGTCCTCTACACCATGGACAAGACCACCGGTGCGCTGACCAAGGTGAAGGACTTGACCGGCATGAGCATTTATACCGGCAACACCTACTACGGCGATATGCGCTACAATACGCAGATGACCTACGATTTCGGTACCGACCGACTGTACCTGAATGCGACATCCAGCACGAAGTCTGCCTCGAAGGCATTCGGTATGTACCTGATTCAGCTTGGCGGTGAGACGCCCGAGGTTTACAGCCTGGGCGGCATCAGCCTCTACACCCGTGCCGGTTCTTCCATGAAGTTCGGTGACGTGTACCTGGGCCTGATGGCACTGATTCCCGAAGATGAAGAAGTTCCTTCCACCGCTCCCAACGGCGTGGTGCTGAGCAAGGACGCCTACCGCATCAGCGTGGGCGGCACCGCTCAGATTGACGCCCGGGTCCGCCCGGCAAATGCCACCGATCCGTCCCTGACCTATGCGGCCACGGATGCGGCCATTGCCGCCGTGTCCTCCACCGGCCTGATCACCGGCGTGAAGGAAGGCGAGACCACCATCACCGTCACCACCGGCAACGGCCTGAAGGCCACCGTGAAGGTCACCGTGGTGGACGCCACCGGTCCTTCCTCCACTGCCTACACCGTCACTCCCAAGGGCGACAAGCTGCTTTCCTTCAACCCCAATCTGCCTTCGGAAACCACTGCGGTAATCGGCGACTTCGCGTCCAGCGGTAAGGTTATCGGCATGGCTTACGGCGACAACTGCCTGTACTACGCTCTGGATTCCGGCTCTTATCCCGGCATTTATCGTTATGACTTTGTCACCGGTCAGAGCACCTACCTGGGTCTGGCACAGACCTGGACCACCGTGGCCGATATTGCCTATGATAAGCAGAATGACCTCCTGTATGCGGTGGGCGGCTTCTACCTGTTCCAGTTTGACCTGAGCAAGGCCAACGGCGAGTCCATGCCCTACAGTGCCTACATGATGGACACGGAATACATCACCCACTCCGGCGTGGCCGTTGTGGACGGAGCCGTGTATGTGGTCGGCACCGATCTGTACAACTCCACTCCGCTGCTGGTCAAGTACTCCGACAAGTACCTGTCCGACCGGACCGTGGTGAAGCGGGGCGTGAATGTGAACATCAAGGCCGGCGTCACCGAAATGGATTATGATGCCTCCGGCAATCAGTTCTATCTGACGGACGGCCTGAACCGCGTCTATGCAATGGACATGGAGGGCAACACCGGGCTGGTGGACACCATGGACCAGGAGATCCGCGGATTGGCCATTGATCCGACCCTCAGCTACACCGTTATCTACACTGACGGCGTGGAGGATGAGGAAGTGTTCCCGGATCAGCGCTTCGCCGCTGAGGCCGGAAAGGCGACCCCCGACTTCCGTGGTACCCCTGCCCGAAAGGGTTACACCTTCACCGGCTGGACCCCCGAGGTGGCCGAGACCGTTACGGCCCATGCTACCTACACCGCTACCTGGAAGGTCAACTCCTACCTCATCCATCTGGATGCCCGGGGCGGCAAGGTCAGCCCGGAGAACTTGACCGTGACCTTCGGCCAGGCTGTTGGCGAGCTGCCCGCAGCGACCCGTGAGGGCTACGACTTCGTTGGCTGGTTCGACCTGGACGGCAACGAGTACACCGCTGACACCGTCTACACCGTGGACGACAACATCACCCTGAGTGCCAAGTGGACCGCCAAGGATTACACCGTGACTCTGGATCCCAACGGCGGCACGGTAGACATCTCCAGCCGCACCATCACCATCACCTACGGCACCGAGGTCGGCCCCCTGCCCACTCCGGAGCGGGAAGGCTATGGCTTCATCGGCTGGTTCGATGAGAACGGCGATAAGGTCCTGCCCTTCACCGAGTATCGCATCCCCCACGACAGCACCTTTACTGCTCACTGGGCGGAAAAGACTTTCACCATCACCCTGGACGCCAACGGCGGCACCGTTGACCCCGACACCGTGGCTGTCGCTCAGGGCGCTGCGGTCAGCACCCTGCCCGTGCCTGTCCGGGAGGGCTACACCTTCGTTGGTTGGTTCGATGCAGAGGGCAATGAGTACACCGCCGAGACCGTCTTCGAGGCGGCTGCCGACATCACCCTGAGCGCCAAGTGGACCGCCAACACCTACACCCTGACTCTGGATGCCGACGGCGGCATCGTGGAGCCGGATACCCTGAACGTGACCTTCGGCACTGCCATCGGCAAGCTGCCAGTGGCCATCAAGGACGGCTACACCTTCGCCGGTTGGTACAGCGCCGACGGCAAGCAGGTCACTGCCGAGACGGTCTATGAGACCGCTGCCGACAGCACCGTCACCGCCAAGTGGGTGCCTCTGGCTTATACCGTGACCCTGGATGACGGCTGCGGCAATACCACCACCATCACCGTGAACTACGGCGAGAAGATCGGTACTCTGCCCACGCCCAAGCGGGACGGCTACACCTTCGGCGGCTGGTTCGACGCCAAGGGCAATGCCGTGACTGCCGATACCGTCGTCACCGGCAGCCTGGCCCTGAGCGCCAAGTGGACCGCCGTCACCGTGACTCCGGCCACCGGCGACAGCTTCGATCCCATGTTCTGGACCGGAATGATGCTTCTGGCTCTGGGCGCTGCGGCCTACGTGGCCCTGGCTTCCAAGAAGTCCAAGAAGCACTAAGCGACCACATTTCTCCCCGGGGTGCGAAAGCCCCCCCAAGGGGAGAAAGCCCCATAAAGAACCTGCCGCAGACTACTCCCTGCGGCAGGTTTTTTATGCTTTTGACGGCTGCGCAGAGGCAGACCAGAATCCGTGAAAGTGCAAACAGTATATAAAAGAGCCTCACGGCAGCCCGTCAGGGCCGCCGTGAGGCTTGCTGATTTCACGTTTTGAGACCGTATCACAGGTCCCGCAGATCGATATTTTTGCCCGTCAGGCCGATGTAAGCGCCACTTTGGGCTTCCTGGGATTCCGGGTGGGCCAGCAGCCATTTATTTTTGGCCCAGAGCCGCCGGTCCTCAGCGGTCTGCGCTTTCATCACCGGCTTTTCCGTGTTGGTCCCCATGGGCAGGGCCACCATCACCCGGAAGCCCCTGGCCTCGTCCAGATGGCAGGGCGCATAGTGCAGCGTGGTGGCGTAGACCTCCACCGGCACCCCCGCCGGGACCCGGAAGGCCTTGACCTTCTCCGTGTTCAGAACGCCGTTCTCAATCTCCTCCTGCCGTGCCAGCAGCAGAACGAAATCCTCCGCACCCAGATTGAATTCGCTGTCCCGGTGGTATTCCAGGCAGTTCAATTTCGTATTATGGCCATTGCACCAGCCCAGCTCCACGGGCATTCCGCCGTAGCAATGCTCGCTGATCTCCGCCATGGCGGACAGATCCTGCAGAGGCTTGTATTCCGGCACATATTCCACACCGGCTCCCTGAGGAGCCGCCTGCAGCACAGGCAAAATCTCCTGGATCGTGTCTTCCAAGCCTTCCACGATCTGACCGTAGGGCTTGAATTCCGGGTCGTAAACAGAATAAATTTTCATACTTCCTCCTTCGCCAGTCGGGCAAATGTGGTTTTCAGCGCCGGGTAGAGCAGCCGGAACTGCCGGTAGCGCTTTTCGTACTTTTCTGTCAGAACGGGGTCCGGCTCCGTGGTGGAAGCCGTCTCCACCAGGGTATCGGCGGCCTCCTGCACGGAGGCAAACCGACCGCAGCCCACCATGGCCAGCATGGCCGCCCCGTAGCCGGGGCCTTGCTCGGTTTTTACCATGTCCAGGGGAATTCCAAGGACATTGGCGAAGATTTTCCGCCAAAGGGGACTTTTCGCTCCGCCGCCGCAGAGGTTGGACCGAGGAATGGCGATTCCCAGGCTTTTGGCCACCTCAAAGGAATCCCGGATGGCGAAGGCCACGCCCTCCAGCACGGCCTGCACCAGGTCCGCCCGGGTGGTGTCCATGGTCATGCCCAGGAAAGTTCCCCGGGCAGCGGTGTCGTTGATGGGGCTTCGCTCGCCCATTAAATACGGCAGGAAATAGACGTGATTCTCGCCCAGCTTCTTTTCTTCAATGGCCTGCTGTTCTGCCGTAAAATCGGATGTTTTCAGAATGTCCTCGCAGAACCACTTGTTGCAGCTGGCGGCGGAGAGCATACAGCCCATCAGGTGATAGCCGCCGTCGGCGTGGGCAAAGGCATGGAGGGCGTTGTTGGGGTCCACACCGAATGTTTTGGAGGAAATGAACACCGTGCCGGAGGTGCCGAGACTGATATTGCAGCCGCCGTCTCCCACCGTGCCGGTTCCTACCGCCGCTGCGGCGTTGTCCCCGGCACCGGCCACCACAACGGTGTCCGCCGGGATACCCAGCAGAGCGGCGATCTCCGGCTTTACAGTGCCAACTTTTTCATAGCTTTCGTAGAGCCGGGGCATTTGCTCCTCTGAAATGCCGCAGATTTCCAGCATTTCAGGAGACCAGCGCTTATTTTTCACGTCCAGAAGCAGCATCCCGGAAGCGTCGGAATAATCGCAGCCGTGGGTCCCTGTGAGCATATAGTTTACATAATCCCTCGGCAGCATGATCTTTGCGATTTTCCGGAAGTTCTCCGGCTCGTGCTTTTGCAGCCACAGGATTTTCGGGGCGGTGAAGCCCGCGAAGGCAATATTGGCCGTCCACTGGGACAGCTTTTCTTTGCCAATGACATTGTTCAGGTAGTCCACCTCGTCGCAGGTCCGGCCGTCATTCCAGAGAATGGCCGGGCGGATGACCCGATCCTCATCGTCCAGCACCACCAACCCGTGCATCTGCCCGCCGCAGCCGATACCGGCCACGGAGGCGGCGTCAAAGCCCCGGAGCAGCTCCGGAATGCCGGAAAACACGGCCCGTTTCCAGTCCTCCGGGTCCTGCTGGCTCCAACCGGGCTGGGGAAATTCCAGGGGATACTCTTTTGTGACGGAATTCAGGATGGAACCGTCCTCGTCTACCAGCAGCAGCTTCGCCGCCGAGGTCCCCAGGTCAATGCCGATGTATGTATTTTTCATGTTCTGCTCCTTTTCACTTACCCTTCCTGAAGGATCGCTCCGGAATAAGGGCTCAGGGTGACGGTGCTGCCAGCCAGTGTGACGTTGCCCAACGCCGTCAGAACGGAGGCGGAGGCGCTCAGCGTGTAGGTCGTCTCCTCATCCGAAAGATTCACCAGAACAAGACGGGAGGTTTGTTCGTCAAACCGGCGGCAGGCGAATACGGCGCTGCCGGTCTGCAAATACGCCGTGTCCAGCGTGTTGGGCAGGTATTCCCGCTTGGCGGCGATCAGGTCCGTGAAGAAGGCTTCCAGATTTTCCCCTTCCAGATGATAGGCGGCAGGGTCCTCATCCCCTTGATAGATGTACAGAACGCCGTCGATCCAGCCCAGCATCATCCACAGGGCCTTGGCTTTCTCGGTTCCGTAGAGGGTCTGGGCCCGCTGGGCGTCAAAGGTCCAGGTGACCGTGTCGTGATTTCCCAGGAAGCGCAGCTTCAGCTGCCCGGAAACGGAGGATTGATGCTCCGCATTCAGGAATTCCGTCACGGCGGCAGCGTATTCCCGGCCGCTGAGACCCCGCTGGTTCAGATCGTACAGGCAGCGGTACAGGGGCATATCGTAGAATACGTCGGTAACGGATGCGTAAGCGGGACTGGGGTGAAAGTTTTCCGGAAGAAGCAGCACATCGGCTCCGCCCTCCTTGAAGCCCTCCCGAAGGCTGGAAACGACGGTCACACCGGCCTGAAGTCCGGCGGCACTGGCCCGAAGTCTCTGCGCATTGTCCCAGTTCGGGAGACCACCCATGGAGCAATCAATCCGGGCACCGTCCAGGCTCAGGTCTTTGGCATAGTGGGCGGCCAGCGTCTGATTATAGGCGGCGTAATCCGGGTTGTTGTAGTCCATGGAGACACATTCCCATTCGATCTGGAGGCTGCCGTCTTTCTTCTTGCTGACCCAGTCCTCATGCTCCTTGGCAAAGGAATACACGGGCCGGGGGCCGTGGGGCACAAAGTCAAAGAGAACCTTCATCCCTAAGGTGTGGGCCCGGTCGATAAAGACCGCCGCCTCCTGCTCACCGCCGTAGCGCTTGTCGATGATGCCCTGATCCGTGGGTTCGTACACGTTGTCGCCGCTGTGGGCGAACACGGGCAGGAGCCACATGGCGTCAAAGCCCATATCCGCAACGCTGTCAATGGTTTGCGCATATTCGGCCAGGGTCAGCCGGTTGAAATAGCCGGTGTCCATGGTCCCGTAGGGGTGGCCGGAGTAAATGGCGGCCAGGCCCTCGGTGGCGGTGGTATCCGTGGGGGTATGATACCCCAGGACCGTCCAGAAATCGGAGATGTTCTGATAGACCGTGCGGCCGGAGGCTTGCAGGGGAATGTAGAGCGTTCCCACTGTCATAGGGGCGGAAGCGTCCAGATAGCCCTCCACAGCGGCGAGAAAACCCACGCACAGGTCGCCGGTCTCTTTGTACCAGCTGCCGGTGGTCCACTTTTCCACTTCGTCTACGAACAGAACGCTGCTCGTTTTGCTGCCGTCCTCCAGGACTACGGCCGGTGCGGAATAATCCGCAGTGGTAGTCTTGTAGTGATTGGCGTGGAGGAAAGAAATGCTTCCGGCAGGGGTGGAACCGGGGAAGGAAAAAGTAGCATCCGACAGTCGGAAGCCGTGAATTCCCTGGACCAGGAAGCCCACGCCGTTGACAGCCGCCTTGGCATCAGCGGAGGTCGAAAGCTCGACGTTCAATCCAAGGGCGTTGGGATAGAAGGTGTATTTATAAAGAAACGTGTAGTCGCCGCAGGCCAGGGGAATCTGGAAGCCGTCCTCCGTGACCGTGATCTTCCCGACGGAATAGGAGGTTTTCTCCTTCATGCGGGGATAAAGCGTGGGCAGCTCATAGGTGGCCAGGCCACTCATGTCCTTATAGCCCAGTTGGCTGAAAACGGAGGCTTCGTCAATTCCGGCATCCACAAAAATGCCGTCCATCTCCAGGCTGTCCGTGGAGGAGGCCAGACCAATGACCAGACCCGTGTCCGGGTCCACGGTGACGGTAAGGCCGTTCCGGGTCAGGGTCAGCCCGGCATCCGTCTTGACAAAGCCGCCTTTTCCACCTCCGGTGCAGGCGCTCATGCCAAAGGCAAGGGAGAGGACCAGAAGAAAACAGATTGCTTTTTTCATGGCTTACACCACCTGAAGAAGCCGGTAGGCAAAGGGAGCCAGGTCCGCATCCGCCTGGGCTGCACCGGCAGAGTCGGCAAGTACAGAGCAGCTCTGAGCCTGGGCCGGAACGGGCTGAGGCGTGTCCGACAGATTGATGAGGACCAGGACACGTCCGGACCCTTCGGTCTGGTAGTCGGCGGCGGGGACCTCCTGGGGCTCCCGGAAAAAGGCCATGACCGGCGTGCCGGTGTGCAGATAGGTGGTTAGGTTGCTGCCTCTGGGCAGGAAGTGCTTCCGGTCTGCAAAGAGCCGGGTGAAGAAGTCTGTGAGATTTTCGGTGGTCCCACCGTAGATGGTGGGGTCCTCGTCTCCTTGATAGATCATGGGAACGCCGTCAATGAGGCTGATGAGGGCGAACAGGGCTTTCGCTCCGCCAACGCCGTAGCAGTCCACGGCACGCTTGGACTGCCAGACCCAGGAAACGGTATCGTGATTGCCCAGGAAGCGCATTTTGTGGTAATCTTCCGGGGTGATCCAGCTTTCCCGCTCCAGGAAATCGGTAAGCAGTGCCGCATACTGGGCCGGGTCGGTTTTCAGGAGGCTTTCCAATTCCACGAACGCCCGGTAAAGGTTCATGCCGTAGAACAGGTCGGTGCAGTGGTAATAGTTGGGAATCAGATTGAAGTTCTCCGGCAGGATGAAGCTGGGCTTGCCGCCACGGAGGAAGCCATTGCGGATGGCCTCGGTGATATGCACACCGGCCAGGACGCTGTTGCCGCTGGGACGGTTGTCCCCGTAGGGCCGCCAGTTGGACAGACCGCCCATGGCGCAGTCAATCCGGGCACCGTCCACTCCGAAGCGCCGGACGTGATCGTGGACCAGCTCGGCGGTGTATTCCTGATAACCGGGGTGGTTATAGTCCATGGAAACACATTCCCATTCGTCCTGCAGGCTGCCGTCCCGGCGCTTGCTGGGCCATTCGGGGTTGTCCCGTGCGACGGGGAACTCCGGGGCGGGGCCGTGGGGAACATAGTCAAAGAGAATGGTCATGCCCAGGTCGTGGGCCTTGTCGCAGTAGTATTTGCAGCCTTCTTCTCCGCCGTAGCGCTGATCGATCACGGACTGGTCATTGGAATGGTAGACGCCGTTTTCGTTGTGGTCAAAGACCGGCAGCAGCCACACATGGTCAATGCCCATGGACTTCAGCTTGGGGAGATATTCGGCGTACTGATAGAGATCATCCTTCAGAGGAAAGCCTGCATCCATGGTCCCGGAGGGATGGCAGGAATACATCACGCCGTCGTGAATGCCCTGGGTGGTGGGGGCGTAGCCAAGGGAGGCCACCAGATCCCGAATTTGCAGATAGGGGTTCCCGTCCTCAGCGGGAATGCAGGGCGTCAGGTAAAGACTGCCCACACAGCAGCTTTCCTGAGCCTTGAGGTCGATCTCCAGGCCTGCGTTGTAGACGTAGGTGGTGCGGTCGTCGTCCCGATAAACGCCGCAGCCCCATTTTTCAATTTTGTCCAGGAAAAGGAGGTTCATGTCGCCTCCGGGTAGAGACGTGTGGGTGGCAAAGTTGATAAGACCCGTCTGGACCGGCTTTCGGTTTTCCAGAAGGGTGCTTTCGCAGTGATAGATGGGGGCGTTTCCGGGGAAGTCAAAAACGACGCCCTCCGTCTGGGCCAGAGACAGCAGGAATGCGCAGGCATTGAGATACAGCGGCGCAGCGGAGGTGTTCAGAATACGCAGATCGATTTTCAGGGCGGTTGGCATCAGAACATAGGAGACGGCTACATCCAGCTGCTCCAGTCCATAGGTCACGGTAAGCTGATCCTTTGCCTGGGCGATGCTTTTTGGGGTGCGGGAGAAGCGCTTTCCCGTGGGCCGGATGTCCGGCAGGTTCCAGGTGCGGAATTCCAGCATGGATTCATATTCCAGCAGGCCGTTTACGGACTGCTCCTGGCAGCCCAGATCAAAGGCAAAGCCATCGAAGGGCAGCCGGAGCGCCCCGTGGGAAACGGATAAGAGCTTCCCGGCGTCGTCAAAACGGCAGGTGAGAAAATCGTTGGACAGTGTCATGGTGGGTACCCTCCAAGTGAAAAAATGAAGAAAAGAGTAATCGTTTTCTCTATGCGAGTATAGAATATCATCCCCAGGGGCCAATGTCAACAGAAAGTTGTAAAGTTCCACAAAAAATTCCTTGACAATTTGGACGGTTATAGATAGAATGAGGGTGAGTAAACGATTACCGTCCGGCGTACCTGGACGGATTTCCTGTAAGGAGGAAAATTTAATGAAAGCTGTGAACATCGGCTCCTGCAACATCGACTATGTTTATGCCATGGAGCATTTTATTCAGCCCGGCGAAACCAAGGACTGCATCCGCATGACCAAGGGCTGCGGTGGAAAAGGACTGAACCAGTCCATTGCCATTGCCCGCTCCGGGGTGGAGGTTTGGCACGCCGCCTATATCGGTCCGGAGGGCGATTTCCTGAAAGAGAAAATGGAATCCAAGGGAGTGGACACCCGCCTTGTCCGCACAGGAAATGGGGCCAACGGCCACGCCATCATCCAGGTGGACGCCAACGGTCAGAATTCCATCATCCTCTACGGTGGGACCAACCGGCAGTTCACGCACGGATTTGTGGACGAGGTGCTGGAACAGTGCCAGCCGGGGGATGTGATCGTCCTGCAGAACGAGATTAACAACATTCCCTATATTATGGAGCTGGCCTGGGAGCGGGGCTTGCGGATTGCCTTCAATGCGGCCCCTTATGACGATTCCGTTCGTCAGTACCCGCTGGACAAGGTCACCTGGCTGATCGTGAACGAGGTGGAGGGCGCAGGGCTTTCCGATGAAACGGAACCGGAGAAAATTCTGGACGCTCTGGAGAAAGCCTACCCCCGGACAAACGTCCTGCTGACGCTGGGAAAAGACGGGGCCATTTATGCTGCTAACGGAGTCCGCACCCGTGTGAAGGCCTGCTCCGTGGAGGCGGTGGATACCACGGCTGCCGGAGATACCTTCATCGGCTTCTTCCTGCGGGGCATTCTGGATGACCGGAGTCCGAAGGAGACTTTAAAGCTGGCAACGGTGGCCAGCGCCATTGCGGTGACCCGGCCCGGTGCTGCCGATTCCGTTCCTTCCTATGCGGAAGTGATTGATTCGGAGCTGTACCGGAATTTCCGATGAGAGGAAAGGCTATGGACAAAATCAAGCTTTTTATCGATACGGATATGGGCGGAGACGTGGATGATGCTCTGGCGCTGACGGCGGCCCTTCGGTGCGAGAACATCCGCCTGATGGGCGTGTCCACGGTTTACCTCAGGCCGGAGTGGCGGGCACAGGTGGTCTGCAACGTGATCGAGCAATGCGGCGGAGCACCGGTGCCGGTGGCGGCCGGTTGCGGGAATCCGCTTTGCGGGGAATGGGATGAGCGCAATATCCCGGATACCGGGGTACTGGCTGAACATGCGTATGTACTGTCCGGACTTCACGGCAGTGATCTTTTGCTCCAATGCGCCCGTGATAACCCCAATATGGCAATTCTGGCCATTGGCCCGCTGACCAACCTGGCCCTGGCCCTGATGAAGGACCGGGAGGCCCTGGCTGATTGCCCGGTATATATCATGGGCGGCCGGGTGAACAATGGCCGGCCGGAATGGAACATTCTCTGCGACCCGGAGAGTGCCAACCTGGTGCTGAATTCGGGTCTGAAAATCTACCTGGTCCCCTTTGACGTGACCATGCAGAGCGGATTCTCCCAGGAAGAAGTGGATGCCGTTTCCGGAACGGCCCATCGGGATTTTCTTCGGGGTATGATGAACACCTTTACACGGAAGTTTGGCTTCCTGCCCATGATGCACGACCCCATGGCGCTGGCCATGCTGGTCCGGCCGGAATTCTTTGTGTTCCGGAAAAGCCGGATCGCCGTGGAACTGCGGGGCAGTCTGACCCGGGGAACGCTGGTGGACTACGGAGCGGATGCGGAAGGAAACGTGATGCTGGCAGAGGCCTGCGACCAGGATGCCTTCCGCCGCTGGATCAAGGAAAAGCTGATGGGGCCGGAAAAAGCATCCAATGGGAGGACAAAATGAGCGAGTACATTTACGAAGCAAGGAAGCGAATCCGGCAGATCCGAATGACGGATGTGGAGATCACGGTCCTCAAGGACGGAAAGCCGGTGGAAAATGCAGCGGTGAGCCTGCGGATGAAGAACCATCAATTTTTGTTCGGCGCTGTTTGCTACGCCCATGGAAAGCTGGGGCACCCCGGACGGGAAGAACGCTTTACCCGGGAATTCACGAAATTGATGAACTATACCATGGTGCCCTACCACTGGCAGTGGTATGAACCGGAACGGGGCGTGTATGCCGAGCCGTACACCGGCAATCTGGTGCGTTGGGCCACGGAGCAGGGATTAAAGAAAAAGCTCCATGCTCTGATCTGGCATGAGCTTTGCCCGGATTGGGTGACGGACGAAAATGTGGAAGCGGAGTATGTCCGCCGTATCGACCACTTGATGGCCGTGTACGGAATTGATTTTGATTTCTTTGACCTGGCCAATGAGACCACGGTCAACGACCGCTTTGACAATCCGGTCTCCCGGTGGGTCCGCCGGAAGGGTCCTGTGGAGATGATGAAGTTCGGCAGCCGCCTGGTGCGGCAGTGGAAGCCGGATGCAAAGCTGCTGTACGGGGACTGGAACGTCCACGGGGAGGAATACTTTGATTTCCTGCGGACTCTGCGGGAAAACGACGTGGATATTGACATCATTGGTATGCAGAGCCATCAGCACCGGGACCTGTGGACCCAGGAGGAGACCCTGCGGGTCATGGACCGGGCGGCGGAATTCGGCTGGCCCATTCATTTTCCGGAGTGCAGTGTTTGCAGCGGCAAGCCTATCGGGGAGATGAATTATGGTGCCGGGGCAGTGAACCGGTTTTCCGAGACCGAGGAGGACCTGTACTGGCAGGCAGATTTTACAAGGGATTTTTATACATTGGTGTTCAGCCACCCGGCGGTGGAGGCCCTGTCCTGGTTCGACTTTACGGATCATCGCTGGCTGAATGCTCCGGCGGGACTGGTGGATGACGATCTGAACCCAAAGCCGGTCTACGCAGCCCTGGACGATCTCATCAATCGCCAGTGGCATACGGATGCAGACCTGACCACATCTACGGCGGGCATTTGCGGGACGCGGCTGTTTTTTGGCACTTATGAGATCACGGTGGAGGCCGCAGGCGTGCGGAAAACCGTGTGCCGGGATATCCTTCGCCCCAGCTTTTATGAAGGCGGAGGATTGCAGAAAATCAGCGTGAATCTGTAAGAATTTCCCACACAAGAAAGGAACTTATGAAAAAAATCGAAGCATTTCTCAATCGCCTGTTCTCCCCGGACGGGAGTTTTATGGATTTCTTAACGCAGGTCGCCGATGTGCTGCTGGCGGGTATTCTGTGGCTGGTGTGCAGCATCCCTGTCGTGACCATTGGGGCCTCGACTGCAGCCATGTGTCAGGTACTGCTGAATGTTCTGGACGGCCGGGAGGACGGCGTTCTCCGGGACTTTTTCGGGGCGTTCCGGCATCGGTTCGGATTTTATACCAAGCTGTGGCTGGTGTTTCTGGCTCTGGGCCTGTTTTTCGGGCTGGACCTGTATTTTTACTATCTCTGGTCTGCGGCGGGGTCCTGGATGGGCGTGGTGCTGTTCGGCCTGTTTGCAGCGGCTACGGTCATCTACCTGTGTACCATGCTTTATGTGTTTCCTTATGCCCTTCGGCGGGAGCTGCCGCTGCTGGCGACGGTGAAGAACGCATTCTATATCGGTATGCGGCACTTGCCGGTGACGCTGCTGATTCTGGCAATTAACGTAGGGCTGATCGTGTTGTGTCTGAATTTTGCGGTGCTGTTTGCGGCGCTTCCCGGCGTGATGGGATGGGCGGATGCTTTGTGTATGCGCCGCCTTCTGAACCGGTATGCACCGCCTCCCTCCGAGGGAGAGGCGTAAAGGAAACTGGGCAATATGAACAAAACGGAACGGGTATTTTTGGCTATTCAATCGGATTGACAAGGGGCCGCAAGACGTGTAGAATAGTGTGAGTAAACGATTACACAAGGACATCGTGAGGGATCGGTATGAAAATTACGAAATGGATATCCGGAATTCTGGCGAGTGTATTGCTGTTCGGATGTATGAGCTCCGGGATGCCTGTGCGGGCTGCGGAGACGGATACGCAAAGCGCGGAGGAACCCGTGCAGACCCTGTTGGCAGAAGCGTATTCGACCTACCTGGCAGAACACGGTCAGCCCACTGCGGAAAATACGCCCTCCCGGTCCATTGAGATTCCGGCAGCCGGTTATGAAAGCATGGATGCCGATGCCTATCCCACGGAGTACAGAGGGAAAACCGCACTGTACTGGGAGCAGGAGGGCGGCAGCGTCACCTGGAAGTTCCGGGCAGAGGAGGAAGGCTATTATCAGCTGACGCTGAATTACTGCCCTATCTCCGGTAAGAACAACAACATCGTTGTGACGGTATCTCTGGACGGGGAAGTGCCTTTTTCCGGCACTCAGAATGTGAATCTTCACCGGACGTTCCTGGATGAGACTTATTTTGGGATGGATGACAACGCCTTCCATCAGAACATGGTCGGCGACGATCTTCGCCCGGCCATGGTGGAACAGTTCGATTGGAAAAGTGAAACGCTGATGAGTTCCCGCGGGGACAGCGCTCAGCCGGTATATTTTTACCTGACCAAGGGCGAACATACCGTGACGGTGGAGCTGAATGAGGAATGCTTCGCGCTGGAAAGCCTGGTCTTTGGCAACGCTCCGGCCCTGCAGTCCTATGCGGAGGTGTCTGCTCAGTGGGCCGGGAAAGCTACCCGGGGTTACATGGCTGCCTACGAGGCGGAAAAGAGCTATCTGAAGAACGCCGTGACGCTGTTTGCCACTTATGATACGGCCTACGCCCATGTAACGCCTTCCAGCGCCAAGAGCGTGTACTACAATACGATCGGAAAGAACACCTGGAAGGAGCTGGGTCAGCAGATCACCTGGGAATTTGAAGTCCCGGAGGATGGTACCTATTGCCTGGCCTTCAAGGTCAAGCAGAATACCAAAACCAATGCCTTCTCCGGTCGGGAAATTTCCATTGACGGCCAGGTCCTCTGCGCCGAGATGAGCTGCCAGAAGTTCGGCTATGCCTCCAGCTGGTATGTGCAGCCGATGGCCGATGACAGCGGAAAGCCCATGGAGATCTACTTGACGGCCGGACGGCACGTTCTGGGCATGACGGCGGCGCTGGATACGGATTTTGCCCAGGTGCTGCAGGGCGTCAGCGATGTGAACAGTCAGCTGCAGGGCTGGTATCGGGAGATCATCCGGATCACCGGCTTCAACGCAGACTCCTCCCGTGTTACGGTGGACCTGAACCGGGACTTTGACCTGGAGGGCAATATCCCCGGCCTACTGGAAGGCCTGGCGGCGTGCAAGGAAAAACTGGACGAATACTATGCGGAAATCGGGAGAATCGATGGGATCTCCACTTCTTCCGCATCCATCCTGAAGGAAATGTCTACGCTGCTCGAGGGAATGCTGAAGCATCCGAAGCGCATTGCCAAGCGAATGGAGACCTTCCGCTCGGACATCAGCACTATGGCGACCTGGGTCATCGATATGCAGGAGCAGCCGCTGACCATGGACAAGTTTTATGTCTACTCCCCGGATCAAAAGGCCCCAGGAACGGGCAGCAACGTTTTCTCTCAGATGTGGTATCGGCTCAAGCTGTTTCTGAATTCCTTCAGCGGTTCCTCCACTTCGGTGGCCGGCTCTGCGGATGTGGGCGAGACGGACAAGACCATCCGGGTCTGGATCAGCACGGCGGATATTACCACCACCGGTGCCAGCTCCGGCCGGGATCAGGCCATCATCCTGAAAAAGCTGATCGATGAATCCTTTACCAGCCAGACGGGCATTCAGGTGGACGTGAGCCTGGTAAGCGGCTCCGATACGTTGGTGCAGGCGGTACTGGCAGGGGAGGGACCGGATGCGGCGCTGTTCTCCGACGTCAGCACGCCGGTCAATCTGGCCATGCGTGGAGCTTTGCTGGACCTGAGCCAGTTTGAGGGATATGAGGAGGTCCTGACGGAGTTCACGGAAAGTGCCGTGACACCCTTCCGGTATAAGGGCGGTCTGTATGCATTCCCGGAGACCCAGAGTTTCAACATGATCTTCTATCGCACGGATATTTATCAGGAATTGGGGCTGGAGCCTCCGAAAACCTGGGAGGAGTTCTATGAGCAGGTGGTCACGCTGATGAACCACAGCTACATGGTAGGCGTTCCCCAGAACCAGAATATTTTTGAGACCTTCCTGTATCAGTCCGGCACCAGCTTCTATACGGAAGACCTGACCCGGTCCACATTTGATACGGCGGAGGCCCTGACGGCCTTTGAGGACTGGACCGGACTGTATACAAAATACAGCCTTTCCCTGATCTTCGACTTCTTTAACCGGTTCCGCAGCGGCGAAATGGCCATGGGCATTATGCCTTATAACCAGGTCAATTATCTCTACTCCGCTGCCCCGGAGTTGGACGGCCTGTGGGGCATGGCCTGTGTTCCCGGAAAGACCCAGCCCGACGGCAGTGTAAATTTTGTGGAGACCAGCACGGCCACCGGCTGCATCGGTCTGAAGGATACCAAGTATCCTCAGGAGACCTATGAATTTCTGAAGTGGTGGGTCAGCAGCGAGACTCAGGCACGCTTCGGTGTGGAGGTAGAGCAGACCTTGGGCATTGCGGCCCGGTACGGCACGGCCAATACCGTGGCATTTGAGGCACTGCCCTGGAATTATCAACAGGCGGAAGTCCTGCGGAAACAGCGGGAAAATACGGTGGCGGTGGAGGAGATCCCCGGCAACTATTACATTGCCCGGAACCTGTCCTTCGCCTTCCGTGCCGTTGTGTACAGCAATAAAAACCTGCGGGATACGTTGTATGAGTACAACATTGAGATCAACAAAGAGCTTGCCCGAAAGCAGGAAGAATTCAGCTACTGAGAAGGGAATCTGACCATGACAAATTCTTTGACCGAGTCCCGGCAAAAAACACCGCATACGCACCGGAGACTTCGGAGCTGGACAAAGCGGAACGGTGCAAATCTTGTTTTCCTGGCACCGTTTACGGTCCTGTTCTTTACGTTTACCATTCTGCCGATTCTGGCAGCCATTGTCCTGAGCTTTACATACTTCAATATGGTGGCGGCGCCGACCTGGGTGGGCTTCTCCAACTATGTGCGGATGTTCTTTGATGACAACGTGTTTCTGATCGCCCTGCGGAATACGGCGATTTTCGCCATGATCACCGGACCGATCAGCTACATCCTGAGCTTCCTGATCGCCTGGCTCATCAACGAATTTCCCCATACGCTGCGGACAGTGCTGACCCTGGTCTTTTACCTGCCCAGCCTGGCGGGCAACGTGTATTTCGTCTGGACTTACATTTTCTCCGGAGACAGCTACGGCCTGCTCAACAGCATCCTGGTCAAGCTGTCCCTGGTGACGGATCCCCTCCAATGGCTGACGGACACCAAATATATGATGGCCGTTGTGATCGTGGTGATCTTGTGGCTATCCCTGGGAACGGGCTTCCTGTCCTTTGTGGCAGGTCTGCAAAGTCTGGACCGGGAGCTTTTTGAGGCAGCCGCCATCGATGGTCTGCCCAACCGGTTCGCAGAACTCTGGTACATTACCCTGCCGCAGATGGGCCCCCAGTTGCTCTTCGGCGCCGTGATGCAGATCTCCACCTCCTTTGCCATCGGCTATGAGTGTATGAACTTAACGGGCTTCCCAAGCACGGATTACGCCACGCAAACGCTGGTGCTGCACATTCTGGATTTCGGACAGAAACGCTTTGAAATGGGCTATGCCTGTGCGGTGGCTGTGGTGCTGTTCGGATTGATGCTGATCATGTGGACGCTCATCAACAAGCTGCTGTCCAAGTGGCTGTAAGGAGGTAGCGCATGGCACAAGTTGGCAAACGCACATCCCTGAGCCGCTCCACCGGCGGCACGGTTGCGATTTTCACATTTCTGATCATCATGGGCGCCTTTATGCTGCTGCCCCTGATCTATGTCATTGTTACCGCATTCAAGCCCCTGGATGAGATCCTGGCGTATCCGCCGAAATTCTTTGTGCGGCATCCGACGCTGAGCAATTTCACGGACCTGATCGAAATCACCCAGGAGACCTGGATCCCCTTCGAGCGGTCCCTGTTCAACAGCCTGGCACTGGCGTTCCTGGGTACGGTGATTTATATTGTTGTGGCATCCATGGCGGCTTTCCCCCTGGCCAAGAGCCGGGAACGGTTCATTTCTGTGTACTACCAGATCGTCGTGCTGGCGATCCTGTTCCGGCCGGAGGTCACCCGGACGCCCCTGTATATCATAATGAGCCGCCTGCATCTCATCAATACCTTCTGGTCGCTGGTGCTGCCGGCCCTGTCCGGTTCCTTCGGCGTGTTCCTGATGCGGCAGTTTATGATGACCATTCCGGATTCCATGCTGGAGGCGGCCCGGGTGGACGGTGCCAGCGAGTACCTGATTTTCTGGAAGATCGTTATGCCGATGGTCAAGCCGGCCTGGATGACCCTGGCGATCTTCACGTTCAAGGACCTGTGGAATACCGGCGAGACCCAGTATATTTATGAGGAAAGCATGAAAACACTGACCGCCGTGATGCAGTCCATTTCCTCGGCGGGCATTGCCCGGGCGGGTGCAGGCGCTGCGGTGGCCCTGCTGATGATGATCCCGCCTGTGGTGGTATTCGTTATTTCCCAGTCCTCCGTGATGGAGACCATGGCGACCACCGGTATCAAGGGGTAGGAGGTTTGAGTATGAGAAAAAGGATGTTGACGCTGCTTGTATGCCTGGCGCTTCTCCTGGCGGCGGCTCCTGTAAGAACGGCAGCCGCAGAGGTCCCCTACCAGACCTATACCTACGACAAGTGGGGCGTCGCGACCCCGGCTCCCAACGGATATATCCCTACCCGGAGCATTGGCGGGGCCCAGCTGGGCTGCGGAGATTTCAGCGGTGCAATGGACCTGTACTACTGCCGGGAGCAGGGACGCATTTATGTGTCCGATACGGGAAATTCCCGGATCGTGATCCTGGATGAGAAAATGCAGTTCCTTTCGGAGCTGCGGGAGCTGACCTGTGCGGATGGAAGTACCTATTCCCTCGACAAGCCCCAGGGCGTATTTGTGGACAAGAACGGAAGCGTGTATATCTGCGACACCGGCAACCAGAACGTGGTCGAATGTACCATGGACGGCCGGATGATTGCGCTGGTCTCCCAGCCGGAATCGGACCTTCTGCCGGATAACTTCGTGTACCAGCCTACCAAGATCGTTGTGGACGACATCGGCAGAATGTACATCATTTCCAAGGGCACCTATCAGGGCCTGATCTACCTGGATACGGACGGGAGCTTCATTAAGTTCTTCGGCCCCAACGAGGTGGAGATGACCTTCCGGCGGCGGGTGCTGCAAATCTGGAAAAACCTGCTCAGTGATGAAGCAGCGGCCACGCTGCAATCCTTCAACCCCATTGAGTACGGCAATATTTTCCTCAGCAGCGACGGTTATGTGTATGCTACGGCGGCGGCCTCCGAAAACGGTGCGGCCTTGATGACCAAGCTGAATCCCCTGGGCATCGATTGCAGCCATGTGAAAATCAGCGGCTCGCCGCTGTTCTCGGATATTTCCGTGGATGAAAACGAGACCATGACGCTGCTGGACACCCGTTACGGCCTCATCTATCAGTATGATGAAAACGGCCAGGCCATGTTCATCTTTGGCGGCATCGGAAATCAGGTGGGTCTGTTCCAGAAACCGGTTTCCGTTGTGGAGGTAAAAGAAGCCCTCTATGTTCTGGACAGCGAAAAGAACACCATTACGGAGTTCACCCTGACCCAGTTCGGAGATATGGTCCACGAGGCCATTAACCTCTACAATGAAGGCCTGTACCAGGAGAGCATCGACCCCTGGAACCAGGTGGTATCCCATAACACCAATTATCTTCTGGGCTATACGGGCCTTGGAAAAGCCTATTACCAGATGAAGGACTATGACACGGCCATGTATTATTTCAAGCTGGCCAATAACCGGTCGGAGTATTCCAGAGCTTATAAAGAGGACAGCCTGAATAAGGTCCGGGCTTCGTTCCCCACGGTGATGGCGGTGCTTCTGGCCCTGGCTGTCGGATATTTCCTGCTGCGGCGGGTCCTGGACCGGGTGACCTGGAGACCCCGGAAACAGAAAAAGGAGCGTGAAGCGGCAAATGAATAAATTCCTGGAAGGGGCAAAACAGTGCCGCTATACCATGTTCCATCCGGTAAACGGCTTCGATGCGGTCAAATGGGAGAAAAAGGGCAGCCCAGCCTTCTGCGTGCTGATCCTGCTGGCATTCTTCCTGACGAATGTATTTGACCAGGTGCTCACGGGCTTTATCTTCAACAGCTATAATCCGGATAAGATCTCCGTTTTTTCGGTGCTCCTGATTACCATGGGCGGATTTGCCATTGTTTACACAGCCAACTGGGCCGTCAGCTCCCTGATGTTTACGGAAGGCGAGGCCCGGAATATCTTTATCGTTCTGTGCTATGCATTGGTGCCCTATACGGTCTTTGAGTTGGTCTACATTCTTGCGACAAATTTCAGCAACAATGAATTGATCGCCTTTCTGTCGGCCATCCGGCTGATTGGACTTGGCTGGAGCGGCGTGATCCTGCTGTTCGGAATGTTCTATGTGCATCAGGTGGGCTTTGGAAAGACAATCGTCAATCTGTTCCTGACCGTGATCGGCATATTGATTATTCTGTTCCTTCTGCTGCTGACGTTTTCGCTGGTCCAGCAGATCTACACGTTCCTGTTTACGATCTACAATGAGATCGTGTTCCGACTGTAAGGGAGGCAGAAAATGAAGAGAATAAAACGGATATTCTGCCTGGCCCTTGTTTGTGCGATGCTGCTCAGCCTGACGGCCTGTGGCGGCAGCGCCCACACGGCACCCCAGCGGGAAACGTCCTATGACCTTTCCGTGAGTTTCAGCCGGGCCGAGGAAGAAGATACGCTGACCAAAATTTCCGGAAACGGCCGCTTCACGCTCTATGCCAACCTCCATGACGGCACGGCGGCCGTGAAGGACGAGCAGACCGGCCAGACCTGGTACACCAACCCGGAGGACCGCCGGTCCGACGGATTGGCCAGCGGCTTCAATAAAAACGCCCTGCTTTCCCCGATCACCGTGGCCTATACCACGGACCAGAGCGTGGATATGACCTGCGGCGCTTTCATGAGCAGCGTCGGGAAGGACGGGCTTTATTATCATCTCCAAAGCGACGGTTCCATCATCTTCCTGTTCAATTTCCCCAACGAAGGATTTACCATTCCGGTCCGCTATGCTATCGAAGAGGACCGGTTTACGGCAACGGTGCTGGCGGAGGGAATCACGGAATACGGGACCAACAAGATCAAGTCCATTGATCTGCTGCCCTTCTTCGGGGCAGGGAGCAGCCAGGAGGACGGCTTTATGCTGGTGCCGGATGGAAGCGGGGCTCTGATTTACTATAACAACAACCGTCTGACCGCCAATACCTATAACAAAGCCGTGTACGGATTTGACAACGGTACCAGCGACATGGTATTCGGCAGCAAAGCCGCCACCGCTTATTTCACGGTGTCGGAAAACCAGTATCTTCCCGTATTCGGCAGCAGCCGGGACACCGGCGCATTCCTGGCAGTCATTACACAAGGCTCTGCCCGGGCGAATATCAAGGCCAATGTTGCTTACAAGTACACGCTTTATAACACGGTGTGGAGCAGCTACAATTACCGCACCGTGGGTACGGTCCGACAGACCCAGAAGGACGGCTCCGAAACGGCCGTGACCATTACGGAAAAGAAGCTGGAGACCTGGATGGATTATCAGGTCAGCTACTTCTTCCTGCCCAAGGAGGAAAACTCCCTGGGAGATATGGCTTCCTTGTATCGGTCCTATCTGGTGGAAACGGAAGGCCTTGTCTCCCGCATCGGGCAGCAGGAGGACATCCCGCTGTATCTGGACCTGTACGGCTATATTGAAAAGACCAAATCCTTCCTGGGTATCCCCCGGGACACGAAAATCTCCATGACGACTGTGGAGGACGCGAATTCGATTCTGGATGCACTCCAGTCCAACGGCGTGGAGAATGTAGCCGTCAAATACAATTACTGGGCAAAGAACAGCTTTTTTGAAAAGCTTCCCGTCAACATGGACGTGGACAGCAAGGTCGGTACGAAACAGGAATTGCTGGCCCTCCAGCAGCGGCTGGAAGACCAGGGCGGCAAGCTGTATTTAAGCGCAGATCTGCTGAACGTCTACAAAACCGGACGGGGGGTCAGCAAGTACAGGGATGTGCTGCTGAATGTGGCCAATGTGGCCCAGAGACAGTATAAATTCGCCCTGGATACGGCTATGACGGATTCCCGGTATGATGCCTGGTATCTGCTGCGGCCCTGGTCCATCCCGGAATTTTTCGGGAAGCTGACGGAAAATGCCGGAAATGCAGGCGTCCATGCGCTGGCGTTGGACAGTGTGGGGACGAAGCTGTACTCGGAGCTTTCCTCCGACGGAATGGGCAGAAACCAGGCCCTCCGGAATTTGCAGACCACGCTGGATGGGGTGGATGCAGCCATGGACGGGGTCCTGGTGGAGGGGGCCAATGTCTATGCGGCGACGGAGGCTTCCGCATTGATTCGGACGCCCTTCCGGTCCAGCGGCTATGACCTGGAGGATTTCTCCGTTCCTTTTTACCAGATGGTGTTCCACGGCTATGCGGCATACACCCTGGAGGCCACGAATCTGGCCAGCGACCCGGCTACCCGGACGCTGAACTGCATTGAATTTGGTGCCAGTCCACTGTTCAGTCTGGTCGGCAGAAACCAGGATGAGCTGATCGGCTCCCGGCTGGATGCGCTGTATTCTGCGGACGCTTCCGCTTGGCTGGATTTTGCTGCGGAGCAATACAGCCAGATCAATGCGGCCCTGCGCTCCGTGCAGAACAGCACCATGACGGATTATCAGGTCCTGTCGAATCCTGTGCGGGTCGTGACCTATGACAATGGAACGGAAATTTATGTAAACTACGGAGAAGCCACGACGGTAAACGGCATCCGGCTGGAGGCCAAGGGCTTTGCGGTAGTAGAAAACGGTAGGTTGACTTTGAGCGAAGCAGCCATCGGCGAACAGTAAAGGAGGGGGTACGGATGCGTTCTGAAAAAACGAAGAAAAAAAGAAAGCATGGCGGGCTCCTGCGGCGTCAGCAACGAAACGGGTGGCTTTTTGTGCTGCCCTGGATCGTGGGATTTGTGATCTTCTTTCTGAAGCCTTTGGTGCAGTCGCTCTGGTTTTCCTTCAATGATGTGACCATGGGCAACAGCGGAATGGAGACGGCCTTCGTGGGCCTTGGAAACTACAAGTACCTGCTGATTCAGGACAGCTCCTTCCTGACGAACCTGTGGACGGTGACGCTGTCCATGCTGCAGCAGGTGGCCATCTGCACGGTGCTGAGTCTCTTTATTGCAGTGGTCCTGGTCCAGAAATTCCGTGGCCGGACGCTGTACCGTGCAATTTTCTTCCTGCCCATCATCATGACCAGCGGCGTCGTGTATTCCATGGTAGGCAGCGTGGTGGGCTCTGCGGGACTGAGCGGCTCCGGCAATGCGTATATGTATTCCTCGGTGTCCCTGACCACGCTGATGCTGCAGGGCGGAATCGGAAAATCCGTGGTGGATTTTCTGACCCGGGCCATTGACAGCATTTTTGCCATGACCACCAACTGCGGCGTACCCATTCTGCTGTACATTTCCGGCCTGCAGAAAATTCCGGAAAGCGCCTACGAGGCGGCCCGGATCGAGGGCGCCGGAAGCTGGGATATTTTCTGGAAGATCACCATTCCGAAGATCATGCCCATTATTTTCCTGAACATTGTCTACATCATTGTGGATGCCAGCACGGCTTACGGAAGCAGCAGCGGCGGAAACGTAATGATGGCGGCCATTCAGACCATGGGCTTCGGCAAGACCATGAAATTCGGCATGAGCTCCGCAATGGCGTGGATGTATTTCCTGGTGGTGGCCCTGTTCCTGGCGCTGGCGTATTTGCTCATTGGAAAACGGGCTGCCCGGATCGAGAACTGAGGAGGGGAGCGGCATGAAAAAAATCAAAGAATTTATCCGTTCCCATAAGGTAATGCAGAAGCTGTGGGCCGTGGGACGGCAGCTGTTTATGCTGGGCATCAGCTATGTGGTCCTGTATCCGCTGCTGTACATGGTCAGCAACGCCTTCAAGCCGGTGGAACAGTATTATGACCCCTCGGTGGTCTGGATTCCCAAGAGCCTGACGATGGAAAACTTCAAGATCGTGGCGCTGGTCATGGACATTGGAAACGTGATGAAGAATACCGTCATCATCGAGCTGCTTCCTGCCATTATTTCAGCCATGGTGTGCATGATGATCGGCTACGGCCTGGCCCGGTTTAATTTCCGGGGCAAGCGGTTCGTGGTGGCCTGTGTGATCCTGACCATCATCGTGCCGCAGCAGACCATCGCCAGCTCCCTGTATTCCAGCTTCCGATACTTTGATTTCCTTGGAATCCTGAAATTCCTGCACCGGTTCATCCCGGCGGTGGATACCATCAACCTGATCGGAACGCCCTGGGTCACCATCCTGCCCTCACTGCTGGGCGTGGGCCTGAAAAGCGGCATCTTTATTTTCATCTATATGCAGTTCTTTACGGGCCTTCCCAAGGAACTGCAGGAGGCGGCGGCCATTGACGGCTGCGGAGAATTCCGCACCTTCCTGAAGATCATCGTGCCCACCGCAAAGAACATCAATATTGCCGTGCTTCTGCTGGCGGTGGTGTGGAACTGGAACGACTATTATACGCCGTCCATGTTCATCCGGACCAAGGACACCATCGCAACGGCTATGGCTTCCTTCCAGGCCAATCTGGAAAACCTGCATAACATGGGCATCGGTGTTGCCAATATCCAGACGGCCCAGACCCAGATTCAGGCGGCCTGCCTGATTACCATCCTGCCCCTCGTCATACTTTATATCTTCCTGCAGAAGCGATTCTCGGAAGGTATTGAGAATTCCGGCCTGACCGGTATCTAAAAATAAGGAGGACCCCCAAATGAAAAAGAACACACGCAGAATCATTTCCCTGTTCCTGGCATGTATCCTTGCATTCGGCCTGGCAGCCTGCGGCTCCGGCGGCGAAAGCCCCAGCACGGACACAAAATCCTCGTTCAACTTCAACACCGAGCCAACGGAAACCACGGCTCCCGCCACGGATGCGGCCAATGACGGCGACCTGCTGAGCAATGTTGCCGGTTTGCCCGACAAGCTGGAGAACCCCAACATTTCCATCGTTTACTGGTATAACGAGGATCAGTACAAGTACGATACCTCCAAGAACGCCAACGTGTATGATCCAATCCTGGAAGCCATTCCCTACTTCGAGGAGAAGTACGGCGGAGAAGTGAACGTGATCTACGCCGCCTGGGGCGAGATGCTCTCCACTGTTATTTCTCTGCAGCAGGCGGGCGAGGCTCCGGACCTATTCGAGGTGTATGACGAGAGCTTGTACAACGTCATTCTCTCCGGCGTGGCCCAGAGTATCGACGACTACATTACCGAAGAGGACATTAACTACTACGACGTGAACATGGACACCTTCCGCTGGGAGGGCAAGACCTACGCCATCCCGCTGAAGCCCTACACGTTCTACATCATGTTCAACCGGGACCTGTTTGAGCTGGAGGGCCTGAAGGCTCCCGATGAGATGTTCCGGGATGGCGAGTGGACCTGGGAAAACTTTGAAACCGTCTGCAAGGCACTGACCAAGACCGTGGACGGCGAGACCACTCAGCTGGCCTACGGCTCTTACGAGGATACCATTTTGGCCTTCATGTATGCCAACGGCACCTCTCTCCTGAATGTGGATACGGCCAACGGCACCGTGACCTCCAATCTGGGCGATGCCAAGGTCCAGAAGACCCTGGATTACCTGATTACCCTGAAGGACAGCTTTGTTTACGGCAACGATATGTGGGGCTGGTTCGACAACGGCACCATGGCCATGATCCGTGGCAAGGAATTCCCCGTAGACCTGCCCTTCGATGTGGGCATGGTCCCGTTCCCCACCGGCCCGGACTTCGAGGGAAAGAACCTGGTGGTCTATCCCCAGGGTATGTCCGTGCCCAACGGCTCCAAGAATCCCGAGGGTGCCGTGGCCTTCATGCACATTGTCAACGAGCTGCAGCAGACCGTCGGCAACCAGAAGGAAGCTGCCCGGATCGGTCAGGAAAACTATGATATGATCTATGCTCCCGATGTGAAGATCGTCTACAACTACGACAAGGGCCTGAACGATGTAGGCACCATCATTGCCACCATCGTCAACTACATCCGGGACGGCGTTCCCGCTGCGACCATTTACGCCAACGTGGAGAGTATGCTGGAATCCGAGATCGACCTGCGCTACGGTAAAAAGTAAGCGCCCCCTCCGGGGAGGGGAGACCCTCCCCGGTTTTCCGTGAAAACAACGCTTTAATTGAGGAACACTATGGAAAGAGGCATTTATTTCGACGGCTGGTATCACAACAATCACTGTTACCATCCCAGCCTTCCTTATCGCACCATGCAGATGGTGGAGGATTTGGAAAAATACAAGGCGACCATTCTGGTATGGTCGGTGATGGGCGGCGGCTCGATCTCGCTTCCCTATCTGGAAAACGAAGCCTTTGGGGAACTGGACCCCAGAGCACGTTTCTACGGTTTTATGAATGACTCGGAGTTTGTGGCCGAGTGCAAAAAACGGGGCATCAAGGCCATGGGCATCGTCTTTGAGGTCCAGGGCTGGGAGTTCCCGGTGGAGGTTTCCCCGGACGGCAAGCACATGAAGCAGTTCAACGTCCTTCGGGGTGGGGAGACCGGAAATTACTATGGCTTGAACGAATTTGCAAACGGGAAATACGACGGCCTGTTCCGTACCAGCCTGAAGGACTACTATCCCGACGGTATCGTGAACAGTGACGGAGAAGTTGTTACGGACCTGCAGGAGGAGGTGGCCGCCCGGACCTGGCGGGGAGAACCTGTCCATGCGGGCTGGGTGGAAGTGACGGGGCACTCCCGGACCTGCTACCAGACCTGCCGGAACAATCCGGTGTGGCGGGATTACCTGAAAAAAATAATGGCCATTCAGATCGACGCAGGAGTAGAGGGCATTCAGCTGGACGAGGCGGAGCTGCCGATTACCTCTATGGGCGCAGGCGGATGCTTCTGCAAGGACTGCAGAAAGCAGTTCCGGACCTATCTGCAGGGAAGAAAAGCGGCGGGGACCCTGGACCCGAAGCTTTACGAGGGCATCGACCTGGATACGTTTGATTATAAGCAATATGTGCTGGATGGCGGCTATGCCCATCCCAATGATTCGCCTTTGATGCGGGACTATTATGAGTTCCAGTTGCGGGCGGTGAAAAAGCACTTTACGGAGCTGGTGGATTTTGCCCGGGGCTATGCCAAGGAAAAGTATGACCGGGAGCTGTGGATGTCCGGTAACTTCTTCACCTGTATGCCGGTGTACTATCCCTTTGAGAACACGGTGGATGTGGTCATTACGGAAATGGATCACACCCTGTTCCGCCAGCCCCATTGGTATCGCTATATCAGCGGCTTCTCCGGCAGCAAGCCGGTCATTGTGGCGGAAAATCCCTACGGCGGCATCATTCCCATGCTGGCGGAAAAACTGGACCACGGAAAGGGCTATGACCTTTATAGGCTTTTGCAGCTGGAAGCCAGCGTGTATGGCTGCAACATGAGCGTGCCCTACGGCGGCTGGATGGGCAACACCATCAAGACCGGCTTCTGGCCCCCAAGAGATGTGACCGAGGAAGTGCAGACCTTCCTGTATGACCACGACGGACTGTACAGCAAGGAAAGCGGTGCCAGAATTCTGGTTCCCTATTCCTTCCCCAGCTACTACTGGCGGGAGGTCACCAAGAACAGCGGCGACCAGTTCACGGATGTGAACAGCTCCATTCTGGCCTACCAGTCTTTGGATCAGGAGAGCGACAAGGCTTCCCGGCTGCCGTTCTGGGATACGGTGAAATACCTGAGCGAGCAGCAGACCATCTATGATGTGCGGATGTTCGGCGATGATGATCTGCGGCCGGACCGGGTCAGCGCCGAGGAATGGAAGCAGTATGCGCTGATTCTTCTTCCGGAGTGTACCTATCTGACGGAAAACCAGTGCGAGGAACTGGAAAAGTATGTTTCTGACGGAGGAAAGCTGGTTCTCTTTGGCCGCACGGCAGAGAATCATCCCGGCTGGGCGGAGCGTATGGCATCTATGGACGGTGTGACTGTTGTCGAAAATCCCGATGCCCGGCGGGAAGCCGTCCGGAATCTGGACGCTGTCTTCCGTCCTCTGAGCCGGGAGATTGCACAGGTCACGCTGCAAACGGAAGATCCGGCCCAATGCGGCGACATCGGCGTACATACGCACCGGAACGGCGAGACGGTCAGCGTTCACCTGCTGAACTATCATTATGACGAGCATACAGACCGGGTGGAGACCATTCCCGGCCTGACCGTGACGATCCCGGTGGCGGAGGATGTGACCGGTGCCAAGGTCTACGGACTGGGCTGCGGCGATCTTCCGGCTGCGGTCAGCGTGGAAAACGGCGTGATGACGGTAAAAATGAACTTGCCGCTGTATGCGGTCATCGAATTGACAAAGTGAGGGGAATACATGGAATACAACAAATTGGTTGACGGCGAGGCTCTGAGCAAAGAGAAATTCGCCGTGCCGAGCAAGGAGTTCGGTATCCTGCCGTTCTGGTTCTGGAACGGGGAAATGAGCTATGAGGAAATCGAATATCAGCTCAAGGAATTCAAGGCAAAGGGCTGCCCCGGTATTTACATCCACGCCCGCTTCGGCGTCCGGGAAGAGCTGGGCTATATGAATGACGCCTGGCTGGACCGGTGCAAATTCACCATCGAGAAGGCCAAGGAACTGGGCCTGCAGACCTGGATTTATGACGAGTACAACTGGCCCAGCGGCACCTGCGGCCAGACCATTATGAAGGACCATCCGGAGCTGACCAACGTCTATCTGGAACTGGTGGAAGTGGACCTGCCAGGACAGTATTTCATGTTCATGGAGGGCACGGACTCCCGTTATAATGACATGGAGCAGTCCGAGCCCATCTACGCCTGTGCCATCAAGCATGAGGACATGGCAAAGGGCAATTACCAGCTGGTGGACCTGATGCCCAGCCTGTCCTTTGACAAGGTCATCACCTGGGAGGCTCCCAAGGGACCCTGGAAGCTGTTCTATTTCATCGAACGGAAAAGCACCTGGTATTCCGACGTCCTGAACCCGGAGACCACCAAGGTGTTCCTGGATTATACCCACGACAAGTACAAGGAGTACCTGGGTGAGAAGGACTTTGCAGAGGTGAAGGGCTTCTTCACGGACGAGCCGGCTATGCACTATTTTGAGACCGGCCGGGACAACTTCTGCATTCCCTGGACCAGTCAGATGTTCAAGATCTTCCGGGAACGGAATGGCTATGATCTGCGGAAGAACCTGCCGAAGCTGTTCTATGACTGCGGAGGCGACACGGAACAGGTCCGCTACGATTACTGGAGCACCTTGACGGACCAGTACAACAAGGCCTATTTCAGTCAGATCCACGACTGGTGCAAGGAAAACGACGTGGTCTTTACCGGACATCTGCTCTATGAGGAGTCCATGCGGCTCCATGGCCGGGTGGACGGCAACCTTTTCAAGCATCTGGCCCAGTTCGACATGACGGGCATTGACCATCTGTATCCCAGAATCGGCACCCGGGAGATGGAAAATGAGCACGTTGCCCTGAAAATTGCCTCCTCTGCTGCTCACCAGAACGGCTCCGTCCGTCTGGGCAGTGAATCCATGGGCGGTTCTTACTGGGATTGCACCATGGAACGGATGAAGTGGATTGCAGACTGGGAATATATGCTGGGCGTGAATCAGTTTATTCCCCATGGCCTCCACTATTCCGTGGAAGGAGAGCGGAAACGGGATTGGCCGCCTTCCATGTTCTATCAGTTCACCTGGTGGGAGCAGTACGGCCAGTTCAACGACTACATGACCCGGATGGGCTATGCCCTGTCCGGCGGCGACCATGTGGCCAAGATTGCCATGCTCTACCCGCTGAACTCCGTCTGGGCCAACTATGTGCCGGAAAAGCGGGATAAGATCGGCGACGCCATTGAAAATGACTTTGCGACAATGACGGACCGCCTGCTGCGTCTGCATGTGGACTTTGACTACCTGGACGAGGACGTGCTGGCTGACCAGTGCACCATCGAGGACGGAAAGCTCTGCATCAAGGGCGAAAAGTACGAGATGCTGCTGCTCCCGCCCTGCACCCACATCAAGGCCAAGACCCTGGAGAAGATGGAAGCCTTTGTGGCGGCCGGCGGCAAGCTGGCCGGAGACGCTCTGCTGCCCTACAAGTGCATTGAGGGGCAGGCACCGGACCTGGCCCAGCGGATCGAGAAGCTGTTCGGCATCGATCCTGCGGCCCTGCGCAGCAGCTTCCTGACCTCTCAGGACCCCATGCAGCACCTGACCGTCCGGAAGGTCGGGGCCGGGACCGTTGCATTCGTGGACGGCCTGGGCTTCAAGGCTGTCCCGGAGGAAGCGGACAGAATGAATGTGCTGAACCGTCTGGTCCGTGCCTGCATTACGCCGGAACTGGAAATCGACAACGACGAGGTGTTCTACCTCCACCGTGTCAAGGACGGAACGGACATCTTCTTCATCATCAACCCCGTGGAAACGCCTGCGGACATTACCGTCACCTGGCAGGGCATCCATACCCCGGAGATCTGGGATTTGGAGACCGGCGATATTCGCACCGCTCCCGTGTATGACTGGGTGGACGGCAAGACCCGGGTCCGGCTCCATCTGGAGCCCTACGGCTCGGCGCTCTATGCCTTTGCCAAGGATACGGAGACGGCCCATGTGGCGCAGTCCGACGTGGAGGTGGAGTCCTTTGACGGCCATACGATTGCAGCCAGCGGCAGACTGGAAAAGACCGGCACCGTCACCGTGCAGCTGCCCCAGGGCAAGGAGACTCTGTCCGTTCCGGCAGGAGACTGCATGAAGCCCATCGAACTCTCCGGACCCTTCGATTTTGCCATCAACAAGCCCAACTCCCTGAATACCGACGATTGGAAAATGACCTACGCCAAAGAGAACGATGACGTAGAAGCCATTACCACCGGCAAGGCAGATATGTCCGCCTGGTTCTCCATGCACATGGGTGCCTGGGAACTGCAGCTGCCCATGGAGCGGGACGAGAGCACCTATCCCGTGGACCTGTGGTATGTGACCCAGGTGCGTGCGGACTTTGTGCCGGAGGACCTGCGGCTGATGATCGACGGCTTCAAGGGCGCCGGGTACAAGCTGTATGTAAACGGGCGGCAGGTCACGGAAACGCCGGTCCGCAGCTATCTGGATGCGGAAATGAAGGAAGTGCCCATGACGCCCTACTTCCGGGTGGGCGTGAACACCATTGCCGTTCGGCTGACCGTCACCAAAAAGAGCGACGGCATGATCGACCTTCTGAAGATCATCGGCTCCTTCAGCGTGGACAAGGTGGACGGCGTGGAGACCATCGTGCCGCTGGTCAAGACCATGGAACTGGGCGATTGGGTGGAGAAGAAGATGCCCTACTACTCCGGCACCGGCTTCTATACCACAAAGTTCCATCTGAGTGCAGAGCAGCTTCGCAAGAAGCTGATGCTCCAGTGTGAGTTGGGCAAGGATGTTCTGCTGATTGAAGTCAACGGGAACCCTGTAAAGAATTGCCTGTGGAAGCCCTACACGGCAGACATCAGTGCCTTTGTTCGGGAAGGGGAAAATGAGATTCGGCTTGGCGTTGTCAATACGTTGATGAACCTGCTGGAATCCAGTCATACGCCTTCCGGCCTGATGGATGCACGGATCGTGCCCATGGACCGGTATATGCTGGAGGTATAAGAAAACGGCCCGGCAGCATCCATTTCGCTGGGTGCTGCCGGGTTTTACGGCTCGGGCCGTCTTTTTGTTTACAGGCGGACCCGATAAAGGAGAACGAGCCATGAAGAAAATACTGATCGACACGGATATTGGCGGAGATGTGGATGACGCATTGGCTTTGGCAATGGCATTGAATTCTTCGGAACTGGACATTGTTGCCATTACCAATGTGTATCTTGCCAATGCCTGGCGGGCGGGTGTTACCCACCGGATCTTACAGACCTGGGGTGTGGACGACCGGATTCCGGTGGCGGCCGGCGCGGAGAAACCTCTGATCGGCTGGTGGAGCGACGACCATCATCCCCGGCCGCTGGACAGCTTCGGGACCTTCCGGGGAGAAGAATTGCCCTGTGCGGCAGATGTGATCGTGCAGGCGGCAAAGCAATATGAGGGCCTGACCATTGTCGCCATGGGTCCCATGACCAACGTGGCGCTGGCCCTGGCGAAAGATCCGGAGATCGCGGAACGGGTCGAAATTGTGATGATGGGCGGCCAGATCAACCGGGCCGTGCCGGAATGGAACATTCTGTGCGATCCGGAGGCTGCACGGGTCGTGTTTGAAAGCGGAGCCAGAATCACCATGGTCGGAAAGGACGTTACCGACCGCTGCCAGTTTACCCGGGAAGAAGTGGACGCCATTTCGGAGGCGGACAATCCTCGCAGCCGTCTGCTGGGGGAGATGATGGCGGTGTTTATGGAGAAATGGGGCTATCTGCCGATTTTGCATGATCCCCTGGCCATGTCGGTGCTGCTTTGGGAGGATATTCTCATTCTGGAAGAAAAACGGGTGCTCATTGAGACCCGTGGGGAATTCACCAGGGGCGTGAGCGTTGACTGCACCTGGGATGATGGGGCCAAGGTTCTGGTGGCCACGGATGTGCGGGTGCAGGAATTCAAAAACCGCGTTGTAGAGATGCTGAGGAAATAAAAATGGGAAAGAAACTATCGCTGATCGGCGGCGGCAGCGTCCGCACCTATTATTTCATTGAATCTCTGATGAAATTCTGCCGGGAAATGGATATTTCTCAGGTGGCGGTCATGGACAACAACGGGGAAAAGCTGCGCTACTTTGGCGGCATCGCCAAATATCTCTGCGAAAGCACGGATAGTGGACTGGAGGTTGTTCTCACCGAGGATCCGGTCCAGGCTCTGACCGATGCAGACTATGTGGTGACCACGGTCCGGGTTGGCGAGGATGCAGCCCGGACGGTGGATGAGCGGACGGCCCTGAATCTGGGCGTCATCGGGCAGGAGACCACAGGCGCAGGCGGCTTCTCCTATGCCATCCGCACCATCCCCACCATGATCGAGTACATGAAGCTGATCCGTCGGGTGGCAAAGCCAAATGCGCCGGTGTTCAACTTCACGAATCCCTCCGGCCTGGTGACCCAGGCCCTTTATGATGCGGGATTCGACAACATTATCGGCATCTGCGACAATGCCACGGGCATCAAAATCGATGTGGCGGAGGCCCTGCGGGTCAATGCCAGCGACCTGATGGTGAAGGTCTATGGCCTGAATCACCTGTCCTGGGCCAATCGCGTAGAGCTCGGCGGCGTGAATATTCTGCCCCGGCTGATGCGCAATGACAACTTTGTGCAGGGATTCCATCAGTTCGCTTATTTTGACCGGAATCTGATTCGTCACCTGGGCCAGATCCCCAACGGCTATCTGTATTATTTCTATCACCGGGAGAAGGCCCTGCGGAATCTGGAAAAGGCTCCGGAATCCAGAGGTGAGTTTATCCGCCGGAATAATGAGGCCATGATGGCGGAACTGCGCAGGCATGACATTGAAAAAGAGCCGCAGGTCTGCATGGACATTTACCGGGACTTCATGCACCGCCGGGAGGGCTCCTACATGCGCATCGAGCTGGGCGAACAGGTCCATGTGCCTCCGGTGGATGTGGAGTCCCTGGGAATTCGGGAATTGCTGGGCAACAAGCCAGTGACCGAGGTCTATGAGGGCTATGCCGGTGTGGTGTTCAACTACATTGATGCGGTCAAGTACGACCGGGGCATCGACCTGGCCATCAGCGTGCCCAATAACGGTGCTATTCCCGGTATGGAGAAGGACGACGTGGTGGAGATCACCTGCACCATCGACCACCGGGGTGCTGTACCCATGCAGTTTACCAAAGAGGAAATCGACCCGTCGGCCTTTGCCCTGATGAAGACCATCAAGCGCTATGAAAAGCTGACGGTGGAGGCCGTGGCCCGGAAGGATAAGGCCGCCGCCATAGAGGCCCTGACCATTCATCCGCTGGTCCAGGACTATGACCTGGCGGTGAAGCTGGTAGAGGCCTACTGCAAGGCCAATGAACCCTGGATCGGACAGTGGAAATGAGCAAAAAGAACGTTCTGTGTATTGCCGAATGCTGCTGCGACCTGATTTTTGCGGGAATGCCCGGAATCCCCAGGCTGGGGGAGGAAATTTACGGAAGCGATTTTGTCATAAAACCCGGCGGGGGAGCCAATACCCCCATCAGTCTGAGTCTGCTGGGGACCCCGGTCTCCATGCTGACGGCCCTGGGGGATGACGATATGGGCTACCAAATCGGCGAAACGCTGAAAAAAAGCGGCGTGCAGCTTTGGGGCCAGCAGCACCGCCCGGGGACCCGGACGGCTGTTTCCGCAGTGATGAGTACGGATACGGACCGCTGCTTTGCCTCCTATGGCGGGACCGGCGGCCTGGACTGGGACATTCTGGAGACGGCGATTGCTCAGGCGGATATTGTCCAGACCTATCTGGGCTATTGCCGGCAGCAGCCCATTGCCCGGCTGTGCGGAAAATACGGGAAAATGTTGTGCGTGGACGCCAACTACGCCGACGTGCAGGACCGGAAAGGGGCATTGGCCGTACTGACCGGTATTGACTACCTGAAGGTGAACGAGCAGGAGGCAGCTTGCCTGTCGGGCTGCGAGGATGCGGAGGCGGCACTGGCGTTCCTGGGGGCCAGGACGAAATGCGGCGTGATCGTAACCCGGGGAAGCCGGGGCGGCATTGCCATGGACCATGGGAAGCCATATACGTTTTCTGCGGTTAATATGGGCGAATTCCGGGATGCCTGCGGCGCAGGAGATAATTTTGCGGCGGGCTTCCTTTATGGCATTTCTCAGGGAAAAACCTTCCCGCAGGCACTGGAATCCGGCAGCCGGTTGGCCGGTCTGGCCGTTACCTGGTACGGCGGAAATGACCAGACGTTAAACTGCACAAAATTGGACACCATGTTTTAGTGAAAATAGAGAAAACGTTTTCGCATCTTGAAAAGCGGAAAGAAATATGCTACTATTTCCTTGTGAGTAAAGGTTTACTCAAACACAAATCCGAAGGGAGAAGAATTATGAAAAAGTTTTTGGCAATGTTCCTTGCACTGACGCTGGTCCTGACGATGGCAGCCTGCGCCGGTACTACCAACGACCCCAAGGCAACCGATGATACCCAAGCTCCCAGCACTGCGACCCCTACCACCGAGCCCCAGCAGGAAACGGGCACCTGGAATTCCGTCCAGGAGCTGCGCACAGAGGAGGATGCCAACAGTGTTTGGCAGTATTACTTCTTTGACCCCAACGACAGCTCCTATAATCTCATGATGAAGTATATTGACCATGCACCCGAAGGCGTGAACTGCGCCGGTTGGTATCCCTGGGAGGGGTCCTGGGTCGGTGCCGACCTGAATGCGGACCAGCCCGGCTATCTGGAGCTGAACTGCGAGGGCAAGGATGCCATGGCTGCCGTTCTTGGCTTTGTTGCTCCTGCGGACGGCAAGTACACCGTGACCGGCAAGGTCTACAATCCCTGGGGTCAGCCCACCGATCTCTTCACCGTTGCGAAGAACGACGGCACCATCGTGACTACCGAGGACATCAGCCAGTATAACGAGGTGAACGGCTATCTGACGCCCACGGAAGTGGAACTGAAGAAGGGCGACATCCTTTACTTCTACTGTTTCTCCACCGCTGACTGGGTCAGCTCCTATTCCGATATTACGGTTTACCTGAACAACACCGATCCTTCCATCCTGGTCAAGCCGGAAGTCGTGATCCCGGAGAAGGAAGAGGAAATCGTCCCGAACGTTGAGGGCGCCTCCCATTCCGCCACCGCTGAATTCTCCGGCGAGAATGCCGACGGCCTGTGGGTCTACGCCTCTACCACCGACGGCGTGGAGTACACCGTCGCCGACCACTTCGATACTCCCGACTGGAATGACGACAATCAGCCCGATGCAGAGCAGTGGTACAGCGCCAACGGTACCGGCCTGGGCTTCAACTACGATGTTGGCAAGGATTGGCTGGAGGTCAACGTGACGGAGTCCGCCGAAAACGGCGGCGAGATCATGGCCCTTGGCTTTAAGGCTCCCGAAGCCGGTACTTACACCCTGACGGTGTTCACCCAGAACAAGTGGGGCCAGAGCAGCGACAAGGTCGTCGTCAGCGTGGGCGGCGAGGACGTTGCGGAGATCCCGTTTACTGCCGATGTTACGCAGCAGACGGTGGAAGTCACCCTGGAAGCCGGACAGATCGCCTATATCCATGGCACCTCCAACGGCGGCTGGGTCAGCACCTATATCGCTGCCTTTGTGGCGTAAGCCTTTGAAACACGTCGAATAAACACACAAACCGGGAGGTCCGAAGGCCAACCTATATTGGGCTTTTGGACCTCCCTTTTGTCATACTGCCCGGCTGCCGGACAGTGCGACAAAAGGGAGGAATTCTCTATGGAACGATTTCGGATGCAGGAGCAGCGATTTACGGCGCTGCGGGAAATGCTGGAATACGGCGTTTACCATGTGGTGCAGAACCTGAAAATAGAAGGCTATACTTCCGAAGAACCCCTGCCGTTTTCGGAGAAAAAGAAGGGGGCTTACCGGCTCTGGCAGCCGGGAGAGCGTTGGGGCGACCTGTTCGACTGCGGTTGGTTCCATTTTACGGGAGCAATTCCGCCGGAGACCGCCGGAAAGCACCTGGCTGTGCTGGTGGACCTGTCTGCCGAGGGCCTGGTGGTGGATCAGAACGGAAACCCTGTCCAGGGACTGACCAGTGCCACGTCCCGCAACGAGTTTCCGTTGGGCCTGTGGGGTAAGCGCACCATCGAATTAAAGGATTGCCTGAATGCGCAGGGGGAGATCGACTTCTGGGGCGACTTCACCTGCATGGATATTGAAGGCCAGTACCGGAACAACGGCCGCATCAAGGAGGCCTGCCTGGTCTGGGTGGACGATCTGGTGCGGGAGACCTTTTACGATTGGGTGGTCTGCCAGAGCCTTTTTGTGGGCCTCTGCGAAAACGGAGATGCCTACGGCGAAGAAGTCGGCCAGCTTCTGGAACGGGCGGCGTCTGCCCTTGACACGGGGGAGGCCGAGAATACTTTCGCCGATGTGGGCAGCACCCGGGAGCGGATGATGGCCCGCCATGCCTACGGAGAGAAGGCCTCCGGCCTGGACAAAGCCGGGGAACGGCTTTCCGTATGGCCGGATCCGGAGACGGAGCCGACCCGGAAGCGGCAGCGGTTACTGGACCATGGCCGGGTGGCGGCGGCAAAGAAGTACCTGGAGGAAATCCTCTCCCGGCCCTGCGAGCAGACCACGCTGACCTATTCCTCCATTGGACATTCTCACCTGGATCTGCTGTTCCTGTGGCCCCAGCGGGAGACACCCCGGAAATGCGCCCGGACCATGTCCACGGTTATGAAAATGATGGACCGGTTTCCGGAGTATAAGTTTACATTGAGCCAGGCCCCGGTGTATCTCTGGCTGAAAGAGCAATACCCGGAGCTATATGAGCGGATGTGCCGGCGCATCCGGGAGGGGCGGCTGGAGGTGGTCGGTGCGCTGTACATTGAGTGCGACACCAATTTGCCCGGCGGCGAATCTCTGGTGCGGCAGCTTCTCTACGGAAAACGATTCTTCCGGAAGGAATTCGGTCATGATATGCAGGTGGGCTTCCTGCCGGACGTTTTCGGATACAGTGCCGCTCTGCCGCAGCTGTTTGTCAAGGCGGGTGTGCCGTACTTTACCACCAATAAGCTGTCCATGAACGATACGAACCGGTTCCCCAGATATACCTTCTGGTGGTACGGCATGGACGGGACCCGGATTCTGACCCATATGCTGCCGGAAAACAGCTATACCAGCGCTTCGGTGCCGCAAATGGCCATTTACGGGGAGTACCACGATACGGACAAGGACGTCTGCCCCAGAGGATTGCAGCTTTACGGTCTGGGAGACGGAGGCGGCGGTCCCGGATATGAACACATGGAGCGGCGCAGACGGTCCCGGAATCTGAAGGGGACTCCGCCGCTGGAGGACGAATTCGTCGTTGATTTCTTCAGGAGAATCGAAAAAAATGCGGACCAATACCGGGATTGGCATGGGGAGCTGTATTTTGAGCGGCACCAGGGAACCTATACGTCCATGGCCAAACAGAAAAAATGGAACCGGACCCTGGAGCAGGACCTGCATACGCTGGAATGGCTTTGCTCCCTGGGCGGCAACTACCCACGAGATTGGCTCTGCGAAGTCTGGCAGGACGTGATGCTCTATCAGTTCCACGATTGCCTTCCGGGTTCGGCCATTGACCGGGTTTATGCCCAGACTCAGGCCCGCTATGCCCAACTGCATCTGGAGGCCCTGCATCGAATCGAGGAACAAAAACAATTCCTGGCCGCAGGATTGAATGCTGACGGTATGGAAAAGCCTGTTGCCGTGTTCAATCCGGCACCGGTGGACCGTACCGAGTACCTGGAACAGGACGGCAGGGAGCTGCCGGTCAGCGTCCCCGCTTACGGAATTGCCGTTGTGGACCTGAGTACGGCGCAGCCAATCACCCGGACGGACCGGCAGGGACGGACTCTGGAAAATGATTGGATTCGCCTGTCCTTCTGCGCGGATGGGACCGTGGACAGCCTCTACGACAAATGCGCCGAACGGGAAATGCTCCCTGCGGGCCAGCGGGGCAACCGGCTGGTGTGCTTCCCGGATGAGAATACCCATTGGGATATTGAAAAGGAATATCTGAACCGGCCCGGCCAACCGGCAAGACTCTTGACCATGGAGCGTTACGACCGGGGGGCCGGACAATTCCTGCACATGACCTTCCAGGTTGGAAAAGCATCCACGATCACCCAGACGGTCTGCCTGAACAATCATTCCGCCCGTGTGGACTTCCGGACGGAGGTGAACTGGCAGGAGGAATACCAGATGCTCCGGGTCCAGTGGCCGGTGGATGTGGTGGCAGAACAGGCGGCCTGCGACATTCAGTTCGGCCATGTGTTCCGGCCGACCCATCACAATACCTCCTGGGATCAGGCCAAATTCGAGGTCTGCGCCCACAAATGGGCGGATATATCCGACCGGTCCGGGGGCCTGGCCCTGCTGAACGATTGCAAATATGGCTATAAACTCTGGGACAACGTTCTGGACCTGTGCCTGCTGCGGAGCCAGAATTGCCCCTGCGAGCATGGGGACATCGGAAAACACAGCTTTACCTATGCGGTCTATCCCCACAGGGGAGATGCGTGGGACGGCGGCGTTGTCCGGGAGGGCTATTGCCTGAATTATCCCTTGGAGACTGCCCAAATTATTCCGCAGAAGCGGCAGGATGTTCCCGGCGTCCGGGTCCTGTCCGGGACGGTCCTGGTGGAGACCATCAAGACGGCGGAGGACAGCGACAGACAGATTTTGCGCCTGTACGAAGCGGCTGGAGGGGCCACGGAAGCGAGGATCGCCTTGAACGGCTGGCGGGCAGTCAGCCTGTGCAACCTGCTGGAAGAGCCGATTGACAGCGAGGACCTGGTCATTACAGAGGAAGGCGCACGGATTCATTTCCATGCCTTTGAGATACAAACTTTGTTGGTTGAGAAAACGGAGGAATTGCTATGAAACGATCCAGAGTGAATGAAATTATCCGCCAGACGGAAAAACTGCTTTCCGATAACGGCTATGTGCTGCCGCCGTTTCTGAATTGGACGCCGGAGGAGTGGCAGGAGAAGGGCCACGAATGTGATGAAATTCGGGACAATGCCCTGGGCTGGGATGTGACGGATTTTGGCACCGGTGACTTTGACCATATCGGCCTGACGGCGGTGACGCTCCGCAACGGCAATCAGAAGGACCCGGCCCGCTACCCCAAGCCCTATGCGGAAAAGTACCTGGTAGCCCGGGAGGGACAGCATACCCCCATGCACTTCCATACCTACAAGATGGAGGACATCATCAACCGGGGCGGCGGCATCCTGGTGATGCAGCTGTACTGTGCCAACGAAAAGGACGAGCTGGATCTGGAAAAACCCGTGGAGATCGTTTCGGACGGCGTGAAGCTGACGCTGCCTGCCGGCGGTATTCTGGAACTGAAAAAGGGCCAGAGCGTGACCTATACCCAGCGGCTTTACCATGAGTTCTGGGGCAAGGAAGGCTGCGGCGATGTGCTGATCGGCGAGGTCAGCATGTGCAACGACGACGATACGGACAATCATTTCCTTTCGGTCCCCGGAAGATTCCCGGCCATCGAGGAAGATGAAGCCCCATACCGGCTGCTGTGCAAGGAGTACCCCCATGCATGAATGGGTTGACTGCCATGTCCACGTTCTGAATGGCGGAATGGCGGATGTGGAAGAACTGAATCACAGCCAGCGAGAGATTTATGGCTATGCTTCTTCCAATTTCCTCAGCGTGGAGGGAATGGACGATGCGGCGCAGAATGCCATGGCCATTTACTTTAAGCTGTTGGACCGGCGCAACTATGCCTTCGGCGGACTGCATCATCGCTTTTCCTACGATACCGGCCGGGAGGCCCGGCGACTTTGGGATATCGGCCTGGACGGCATGAAAATGATCGAGAACAAGCCCAACGAGCGCAAGCGGTTGGGCATCCGGCAGGATGACGCCTGCCTGGACAGCCTCTATGAAACGGCGAGCCGATGGAACATTCCGCTGCTGATCCACGTCAATGACCCGGTGGAAAACTGGAACTGGGATGCCTGCTCGGAGTGGGCGAAAAATGCCGGATATTATTACGGAGACGGGACGTTTCCCTCCTATGAGCAGATTGCGGAGGAGACGATCGCCATGCTGGAGCGCTGGCCGAAGGTCCGGTTCTGCATGGCCCACCTGTTCTTTATGAGCAACGATGAGCCTCGCCTCCGGCACTTAATGGAGCGGTTTCCAAACCTGAATCTGGACATTACGGCCGGTACGGAGATGTACTATGCTTTTGACAGTCAGCCGGAGGCGTGGCGTCAGTTTTTCCTGGATTTTTCGGACAGGATTCTCTTCGGGACGGATAACTGCCTCCCGGCGGGGCCTCAGGACCGGAGAATTGCCCGGGAGATCAACGATCTGGAACAGAATTTCCTGATCCGCAGCGACCGTTTCCCCCTGTGGGATCGGTTCATCCAGGGGGCAGGGCTGCCGGTAAAGACCATTCAGCGTATTACGGCTGACAATTTCCTGCACTTTGCCGGGAATGCTCCCCGACCGCTGAACCGGGAAAAGGCGATGGCCTATCTGGAAGAACGCCTGCAGGACGGGCGTTTCTGCCTGACCCAGCGGGAGCGGGAGATTATCGGCAGTGTGTTGGCTGCATTGCAGGAAAAGCAGGCATAGACGAATCGTACCGAAATGTTGCAGGAACCAGAAATATAACCATTATTTGCCTAGAAAATGCTTGCATTTGCATTGTAAATTTGATATGATAAAACAAAAGAATCCAGAATGATCAGTCAGAAAGCAGAATGAAAAGTGCTGCCTTGTTTTTTGTAGGAGGCTGCAGTCAAGAATGGACAGAGGGGGATCCCATCCGTGAAACAGAGTTTTTCCATCAAAGATATTGCGAAAGAAGCGGGTGTTTCAGCCGCGACGGTTTCCCGGGTCATCAACAAGAATGGCCGCTATTCCCCGGAGACGGAACAGAAGGTCCTGGAGATCATCCGCAACCGGCAATATGTCCCGAATCAGATCGCCAAGGGGTTGCGGGAGCAGCGGACCATGAATGTGGGCATCGTCGTTCCGGATATCACCAACGAGTTCTTTGTGAAGCTGGTTTCCGAAATTGATAAGAACCTGTTTGCCCACGGCTATCAGAGCCTTCTGTGCAATACGGACGAGGACGACGAGCAGGAGCGCAAGCGCATCCAGATGATGTATAACCAGAATGTGTGCGGCCTGATTTTCCTGTCCAGCGGCAGCACCCAGGAGGAATCCGGCCGGGACCTGCCTGCCATTTACATCGACCGTATCCCGGAGCATCCGAAAAAGAATGCCTTTATGCTTTCCAGCGACAACGTACAGGGCGGTAATTTAGCCGCCCAGGAGCTGCTGGACTGCGGCTGCAAAAATATCCTGGCCATGACCAGCCGTCGGCGTGTTTCCGCCTATACGGAACGTCTGGAGGGCTTTGAACAGGTGCTGTCTGCACAGGAACCGCCCAAGGCCAGGCTCAGCGTGGAATATCTGGACCGCCTGCACTATCAGGAAGCCTACGACGCCGTGACGGAATTGGTCCGGCAGGGACACTTTGACTATGACGGCGTTTTTGCGGCGTCGGATTGGCTGGCGTTGGGTTGCTACCAGGCATTGACGGACCAGGGAATCCGGGTGCCGGAGCAGACCAAGATCATCGGCTACGATGATATTTCCATTACGGCGTTTAATTCCGTGCCTATTTCCACGGTGCATCAGCAGGTGGATGTCCTTGGCGAAAAAGCCGTGGAGCAGCTGCTGGCAGCCCTGGACGGAAAAGAGGACACGGAGCAGACGGTCACCCATGTGCCTGTGTACCTGATGCCGAGAGCGTCTACACGGGGAAGGGATGCGCAGGTGTGACCAAAGAAAAGAGGGGCAATGCTCCCCTCTTTTCTTTCAGAGAGTGAGAAAACGATTACTGCGAGGAAAACGGTGTGAAAAATGAAGTAATTATATGCTTGGATATTGGCGGAACGAATGTCCGCATGGGCTTGGTCGATCAGGCGCACTGCCTGCTGGATGCCCGGTTTATCCTCACGGAAGAAATAACGGCCCGGGGATTTCTGCCGGGCCTGACGGAGGCGCTGAAGCAATACCGGGCGGAAGCCGAGAAAGAATATACGGTGGCAGCGGTGTCGTTGGGGGTCCCGGCAACGGTGGACAAGGCCCGCAGAGTTGTGTTGCAGGCGCCCAATGTGCCGGGGCTGGACAATTGCCCCATTGCGGAAATACTGGAAAAAGCATTGAATCTTCCGGTATTTCTGGAAAAGGACGTGAATTTACTGCTGACCTATGACCTTCAATCCTTGGCGTTGCCGGAGGAAGGCCTGATTATCGGCATCTATTTCGGAACCGGCATCGGAAACGCCATCAGCTGGAACGGACAGCTGCTGGTGGGGAAAAACGGCGTGGCCGGAGAGCTGGGCCATATTCCGCAGCTGGGTTCCGGGGACATTTGCGGCTGCGGCAATGTGGGCTGTATGGAACCCATCGGCGGAGGCCGCCGGCTGAGCCAGCTGTGCAAATCCGTATTCCGGAATATTGATGTGGCGGAGTTATATGCCCGCTATGCCGATACCCCGGAGGTCCTGGCCCAGGTGGATGCCATGGCGGCCACGGTGGCCACGGAGGTCAATATTCTGGACCCGGATTATGTGATCATCGGCGGCGGACTGCCCCAGATGAAGGGGTTTCCCATGGAGACGTTCCTGCACCGGATCCGGGTCCATACCCGCAAACCTATGCCGCTGGAAGGCCTGCAAATCCGGTTTGCCAGGCCCAATCAGGACAACGGTATTATTGGTGCGGGAATCTACGGCTGGAAGAAGCTCCGGCAATACCGGAGACCGGCAGACGGATAAAAGGAAAGCCGGAAATGCACATCAGATGTCATTTCCGGCTTTTTCGGGGTCAGCGCAGCAGGTCGTCTAAAATGCGCTGCCATTGGGCGGCTTGCTCCGGCGGGACCGTGGGCAGGTCGGGAAGGGCATAGCGCAGTCCCAGTTCTGCCCATTTATCGGCGCCGATGGCGTGATAGGGCATGATCTCGGCTTTTAGAACATTGGGATTTGACTTGACCAGCGCAGCTGCCCGGGCAAAATGCTCCCGGGTGTCATTGATGCCGGGAATAACGGGCAGACGGAGGATGACGGGAACATTCCGGGCGGTCAGCGTGGCCAGGGTATGCTCCCAGGCATCCCCCTTGGCATTGGTCTGAGCAGTAAGCCCTTCCGCGTCGGTCAGCTTGAAATCCAGCAGGAAAAGGTCTGCAACAGGCAGGAGCGTTTCCAGGACCTGGGGCGCAATGTAGCCGTTGGTCTCCAGTGCCGTATGAATACCCAACGCTTTGGCTCCGGTCAGAAGTTCCCGGAGAAAATCACTTTGAAAAGTGGGTTCTCCGCCGGAAACGGTAAGGCCGCCGCCGGTGGCCTGGTAATAGGCCCTGTCCCGAAGGACGATATCCAGAATTTCCGGCACGGTTATTTCCCGGCCTACAATGGAAAGCGCATGACCGGGACAGCCGGCGGTACAGCGGCCGCAGGCGAGACATTTCAGAAAATCGACATGGTGTACCCCATCCGCCAGCGAATGAACGCCGTTGGGGCAGACTTCCAGGCACTTCCCGCAGCCAATGCAGTTCCGGGCGGTGTATTTCAGCTGTGGCTGACGAATAAACGACTCCGGATTGTGACACCAGGCACAGCGAAGATTGCAGCCCTTGAGAAAAACCGTCGTGCGGATTCCGGGGCCATCGTGGTAGCAGCAGCGTTGAATATCAAAAATGATTCCCATAAGCCAGGCAGGCCTCCTTTGTGATATCAGTAATCATATCGGATAATGACTGGATTGTCAATATAAAATCGATACCGCACTGAAAGAAGGAGAATATTTATGACTTTTTATCAGTATTTGAAGGAATTTACCGAAACGTACCTTGCCCACCGGGATGCCCCCTGCGCTTTGCGGGAGGCCTACTGCGTGGAGGTCATGAGCCGGTATGAATTCCTGCCCATGGAGCAGGGGGACCTGTTGGCCGGACGGAAGCGGGTCATGCCCGTGGGCTTCAGCAATGAGCCGCTGCTGGGGCGCAGCGTGGGCTGGTTCTACGATGTACCCAGAGCCATGGAAGCCCTGCAGACCGACGGTGCCAGCCCGGAGGAAGTGGAGGACGCCCGGAAAATGCTGGACTTCTGGGCAGAGCAGGAGACCCGGAAAAATCTGCGTAAGCAGTACCCGGCAGAGATCGCACAGGCCATGCCGGAGGACATTTATTGGGAACACGCCCAGATCGCCTTCCCGCTGTACCGGGTAGTCGGGGCTTATCTGGATTATAACAAGTTGCTTCGGCTGGGCCTGGACGGAATGCGCTCCGAGGTGGAGCGCTGCAAACAAAAGGCGGCAGAACGTGGGGAATCCGGGGACCTGTTTGATGCCTGCCGGATCGCACTGGACACACTCAGCAAGGTCTGCCTGCGCTATGCGTCGGCCTGCTCCGGCCCGTTGGCGGAAGCCCTTCGGAAGATTGCCCATGCTGCACCGGAGACTTTTCTGGAGGCCATGCAGTTGGCCTGGCTGTACAGCCTCATCAGCGGCGTGCTGAATTACGGCCGGATGGATGATTATCTGGGGGATTTCCTGGGCCGGGACCTGGACAGCGGCCTGCTGGACCGGCAGAAAGCGCTGGACCTGACCTGCAGTCTCTGGCGGCTCATCGATGCCCGGAAGACCGTGTTCCACGGCCGGGTCATTATCGGCGGCAGAGGACGGCACCGGGAAGAAAATGCGGACCAGTTTGCGCTCCTGGCCATGGAGGCCAGCCGCATTGTGGCGGAGGCAGAACCTCAGCTTTCCCTGCGCTTTTATGAGGGTCAGAATCCGGCCCTGATGGAAAAAGCCCTGGACGTGATCGGAGAAGGGAAAATCTATCCTATGCTCTACAACGATGACGTCAACATCCCGGCGGTCATGCACGCCTTCAATGTCAGCCGGGAGGAGGCGGAGGATTACTGCTTCTTCGGCTGCGGAGAATATGTCCTGAATCACAGAAGCATGGGTTCGCCCAATGGCATCATCAACCTGCTGAAAGCATTGGAGGTAACGCTGTTTAACGGCGTGGATCTGCACGACGGGAAAGAAATGGGCGAAAAACTGGGGAGCCTGGCGGATTTCGAAACCTTCGACCGGCTGTATGACGCTTATAAAAAGCAAATCACCCGGCAATTCGAAATGCTGGCCCAGTTGGAACAGATGGAATATGACGAATGTGCCAGAGTCGGTGCGTTCCTGTATATCACGATGCTGATGGACGACTGCCTGGAACGGAACCGGAGCGTCTGCGGAGGCGGTGTGCGGTATCTGGGCGGAACGCTGGAGACCTATGGCAACATCAACACGGTGAACAGCCTTTACGCCATCCGCACGCTGGTGTACGAAGAAAAGAAAATTGCCCCCCAGCGGCTGCTGGATGCGCTCCGGGCCAATTTCCAGGGCTATGAGGCCGAGCGGCAGATGCTCTGTCAGGCGGAAAAATACGGAAATGACCTGGACGGGGTGGATGCCCTGGCGCAGGACTTTCACAATTTCGTATGCACAACGGTGCGGGACCTGAAAAATAAGACCCGGATGCACTCCTACATGGTGGTCATTATCAACAATGAAGCCAATACGGTGCTGGGCCGCTTTACCGGGGCCTCTGCCGACGGACGGCTGGCGGGAAGCCCCATGGCCAACGCCAATAATCCCGCCGGGGGCACGGACCGCTGCGGCATTACGGCCATGCTCAACTCCCTGGTGAAGCTGCGGACGGATATTCATGCCGGAGCGGTGCAGAACATCACCTTCTCCAAGGACTTGTTCGTAGACAACCGGCCCATTGCCAAAGCATTGCTGGAGACTTATTTCCGCAATGGCGGCCAGCAGGCTATGATCAATGTGCTGCGCCGGGGAGATCTGGAGGACGCCATTGCCCATCCGGAAAACCATCAGAGCCTGATGGTCCGGGTCGGCGGCTTTTCGGCGAGATTCGTCACGCTGGCCCCGGATGTCCAACGGGAAATCGCCTCCCGGACGATGTACTGAGGAGTACCTTTGTGGCAAGAAAAATAAGAAATACGGCCTGGGATATGACCGTCGGGTCCCCGGCGGCGCTGCTGCTGCGCTTCGGCGTGCCGCTGCTGATCGGGAATGTGTTCCAGCAGCTGTACAGCCTGGTGGATTCCATCGTGATCGGCCAATTTGTCGGAAGCAATGAACTGGGCGGCATCGGCTGCACCGGGTCCATCGATTACCTGGTTTTCTCCATTTCCTACGGAATGTCCTCGGCGGTTGGAATTCTCACGGCCATCCTGTATGGCTCCGGCGAGAAAGAACGGCTGAACCGGGCCATTTACAACAGCTTCTATATCCTTCTGGCCGTATCGGTGCTGATTGCCGGTGTGGGCTTCTGCGGGGCAGGGTGGTTCCTGCAATTGTTGAAAACGCCGCCGGAGCTGTATCCCCACGCTAAACTCTATCTGCGGGTGCTTTTTCTGGGGAACATTGCGACCATTTACTATGGCGGAATTTCTGCGGTCATGCGGGCTTTCGGAGATTCCAAAACGCCGCTGATCATCCTGATTTTCTGCTGTCTGCTGAACATCGTCCTGGACCTGCTGTTTGTTCTCTGCTTCCACTGGAACGTTTTCGGCGTGGCGCTGGCCACGGTGGTTGCCCAGACGGTCTCGGCCATTGCCAGCTTCTGGGCCGCAAACCGGACACTGCCGCTGTTCCGCTACCAAAAGGGCTCCCTGAAGCCGGACCGGGAGCTGCTGCGCCGATGCGTCCGGCTGGGTCTGCCCCTGACGGGGCAGAATATGCTGATTGCTTTGTCTACCTCGGCCTTGCAGGGGGCGGTCAACGGTTTCGGCTCCGTGATGGTAACGGCCTATACCACCGTGGGAAAGCTGGACCAGATCGTCCAGCAACCGTATAGCTCCATGGCAACTGCACTGGGAACTTACACCGGACAGAACGTAGGGGCGGGAAAGGACAAACGGGTGTGGCAGGGCCTGCGGGCAGCTGTCCTCATCAATTTGGGCTTTACGCTGCTGATGTTTGTGCTGGTCGCTCTGTTCGGGGAGCAGATGCTGGGTATTTTCGTGCGGGATCAGGAGGTCATCCATACGGCCCTGATGGGGTTGCGGATCAACAGCTATTTTTATGGGTTCCTGGGCCTTCTGTATGCGGTCCGGGGCGTGCTGAACGGTGCGGGCGATGCGGTGTACTCCGCCATCAACGGGGTCATTGAGCTTGTGTGCCGACTCGCATTCGCCTTCGTGCTGATCCCCAAAATCGGCCCCATGGGCTGCTTCCTGTGCGGCGGAATTACCTGGGTCCTGGCGAGTCTGGTTTCCGTCTGGCGCTATGCCATCGGGAAATGGAAAACAAAAGCAAAATAAGAAATGAGCGATGCCGGAGAAAAACGGCATCGCTCATAATTTTAGCTTTGGCTTTTTGGACTGCCGGTTCGTTCCCGGAACAGACCGAGCAGGGCGGAAACCAGAAGGATTCCGCTGCTCAGAAGTCCACTGTGGTTTCCGACGATGCCGGCATAAACCATCCACAGAAGATTCCCGGCAATGGAAAGCAGCTTGGCCCAGAGGGGCTTGTGCTGGTAAAGCGCAATGGCAAAGAGCATACTGCCTAGGGTCGGGAGAACGGGCAGCAGGGTCATTTGGCCCAGACGGAGCCATTCCAGAACTGGGGAAATCCAGGAAAGGGCGGCGAAGAAAATGGGCCACCAGGGTGCATCCGCCCAGCGTCGTCGATCCCGCTGCAAAAAGATCAGCTCCCGGACTACGGCAACGCCGTTCAGCGCCGCACCGGTGTAAGCGCCCAGCAGCAGATAGTTCCCCATCCACAGAATGTCGGACAGCAGCTTCAACTGCAAAATGCGCTCTCGCTTCCGGCTCAGGAAAATAAACGCATTCTCCCCCAGAGCCAGCACGCCCAGAATTTGCGCTGCCAGCTTCATGGGGCTTCCTCAATGGCCGCAGGGACGCAGAGGGCCTGACGCATCTGTTCCATTTGAGCCCGGGTAAACTTGGGCTGGCGGTCGTAGGTATAAATTCCGTTCTTTTCCTGCTCCACGTCGTAGAGCTGGGTGTAGCACAGACCGCAGATCCTGGGATTTTTCATAAGAACCCGGGTCAGACCAATGAAGCGCCGGACGTATTCCTCCGGACTTTCCGGCCCGTGGCCGTAGCCCCAGCCGCCTTCCTGATGGGGGTCCCATAGGATGCCGCCGTATTCGCTGACCCAATAGGGCTGACCGCCGTAGTGCTGCCGGCCGCACCAGTCATATACCGGCCCGTCTGCTTCCATGGGGGCGTAGTGGGCGGCAAAAGCGTCCACATCCTGCTCGTAGTCATGGACGTCGTAGAGGTCGGTCTGGGTGTGATAATTCCCGCTGGTGTCAATGACCGGCCGGGTGGGGTCCAGGGCCTTGGTTGCCTTGTAGACGGACAGAATCACCGAATCCTCCTGATGCCGGCCCTTGTAGTCCCAGGTTTCGTTAAAGGGACACCAGCCGATCACGGAAGGCGCATTGAAATCCCGTGCGACGGCTTCCAGCCACGGCGTGAGCATAGCTCCCAGGGCTGCCGGGTTCGAGTGGTCCAGCCCCCAGTTGCCGTATTCGCCCCAGACCAGGTAGCCGAGCCGGTCCGCCCAGTAAAGAAACCGGCGCTCAAATACCTTTTGATGGAGCCGTGCGCCCTGGAAGCCCAGAGCCATGGAGCGGAGAATGTCCTCCCGCAGAGCCTCGTCGCTGGGGGCGGTGTAAATACCGTCCGGATAAAAGCCCTGATCCAGGACCAGACGCTGGAAAAGCGGTTTTCCATTGAGGCACAGTGCCTTTTCGCTCAGGGTCACGCTCCGCATTCCGAAATAGCCGCTGACATGGTCTTCATGGCTGTTGGCGTCGGTGACGGTGAAAAGAACGTCATATAAGCGGCCTTTGACCACTTCCCAGAGATGCGTTTCTTTCAGCGGGACCGTAAAGCAGAGCCGGTCGCCGGTGCAGCGCAGGCGGGCATCGCCCATGGGTTCCCCCTGATAAAGGACCTGAACGGTGACTTGCTTGCTGCCGGTGCGGTTAAAGTGCAGCGCGAAACTTGCCGTGCCGTTGTCGATGTCCGTGGTGACCCGGTAGTCCGCAAGATAGGTTTCCGGGACGATCTCCAACCAGACCGTCTGCCAGATGCCGGTGACACGGGTATAATCGCAGCCCTGGGAGGCGTATGGCTCCGACTGCTTGCCTCTTGGAATCAGCGGGTCCCGGCTGTCGTCCTCGGCACAGACCGTCAGCACATTTTCTCCCGGACGGACCTGGCCGGTAATGTCAAAGGAGAAGGGAGTGAAGCCGCCGGTATGGCTGCCCAGTTCCGTGCCGTTGAGATAGACGGTAGAGAAATGGTCCACGGCCTCAAAGTGCAGCAGTACCCGGTTTCCGTTGGAAAGATCGTCCAGCACGAAGCACCGGCGATACCATACGGCGTTCATAAAATCCGGGTAGTGAATGCCGGAAAGGACACTTTCCGGGCAGAAGGGTACCAGAATTTCCCGGCTCAACTTCGACGCATTCTGCATTCCCCGTTCCTTGCCGGTTCGCCCAAAGTCAAAGGCAAATTCCCAGGTGCCGTTCAGGTTTATCCAGCCCTCCCGCCGCATTTGCGGCCGGGGATATTCGTTTCTGGGTATTTCCATGGCCGTTACCGGTCGCCGGGGAAACGGATCCCGGCATTTCGGCGGACGGTTTCCAGAACTTCCATCACGTTCAGCATTACGTCCTGACGGGCTTCAATCGCAGAATAATCATCGGCCAGCACCAGCGCGGTCAGGTTCTGGACCTCGTAGAACCAGCGGTCGGGGTCACTCTGATGGTTAATGGTCTCGTCGGAGGTTTTGGTCACGACCCGCACCTCTGCCAAGCCGTTGGAGCCTCCGGCCACATAGATATAGCCGGTTTCGCCTTCGATCTGGAAGAAATTCACGCCCCAGGTATCCTTGGCCCCGGCGGATTCGCTGACGAAGCCGTCGTAGTTCATCACGACAATGCCGGAAGTATCGGCGGCGCCGGGGTAGATGTTGGGATAATACATGGCATCCAGAGGCTTTCCGAACAGGGTGATGTTCAGGTAAAGATTGTAGAAGTTGATGTCCATGAGGCAGCCGCCGGCGAACTCCGGGTTGAAGATGTTGGGCATCTCGCCCTTCAGAAGCAGGTCATACCGGCTGGAATACTGGCTGTAATTGGCCTGGACCAGCTTGACTTTTCCGATTTTTGGAAGGGCTTCCTTCAGGACCTCCAGATTCGGCAGAAAGGCCGTGGGGACTGCATCGATCAGGAAAAGTCCCTTTTCCCGGGCCAGGGCGACCAGCTCCCGGGCATGGTCTGCAGTGGTGCAGAAGGGCTTTTCCAGGATCACATTTTTCCCGGCCAGCAGGGCTTTCTTTGCCTGGGGATAGTGGAGCAGATTGGGGGTCGCAATGTAGACAAAATTGGTGTTCTCATCGGCCAGAAAGGCGTCCATATCCGTATAGACCTTTTCTGCGCCGAATTCGGCAGCCAAAGCGTCGCCTTTTTCCTGGGACCGGGAATACACGGCGGTCAGGCGGATGCCCGGTGTTCTCAGAACGTTTCCGAGAACAGAATGAACGATGACACCGGAGCCGATGGTGCCGAGCCGGATTTCCTCCATGCTTAACCCTCCTTTGCGTGGGACTTGGCCACTTCGGTGGCTTCCTCCAGAATTTCCAGGACCCGGATGACCTCGGCGTCCTTGACGCACTTCTCGCCGCCGTTTTCGATGGCATCGATGAGGCTGTCGTAAATGCGCTCATAGTGGGCGCAGCCTACGGGGACCTTTTCCGTAACGGTCTCTCCGGCGGCGTTGTGGTAGACCAGGGTGCCCCAGCGGTCCTCGCTGGCCATGGCGGTGCTGATGACGTGGCGGCCCACGACCTTTTTCTTGCCGGAATTGTGGATCACCGGAGGAAGCGTGAAGCTGCCGTTGGTGCCGTGAAGGGTGAAGCGGGGATAATCGATGCTCACGCACATACTGGTGCTGACGGTGGCTTTGCTGTTGCCGTAGTAGAATTCCAGGTCATAGTAATCGTCGCCTACGCCGGGGTGATGGATGCTGCGGACATCAAAGTGGGTGTGGTCCGGCATCCCCAGCAGGCTGATGATCTGGTCGGTGGTGTGAACGCCCAGGTTATAGAGAGTGCCCAGGTGGTCGTACCAGCCGTTGGTTTTGAAGTAGTCGTAATGGCTTTCAAGACGCACCAGCTTGCCCAGCTTTCCACTGGCCAGCACGTCCTTGACCGCCAGAAAATCCGCATCAAAGCGGCGGTTCTGGTTGGGCATACAGATAAGACCCTTTTCCTTGGCCAAATCAAAGACCTCTCTGGCTTCCTTGGCGGTGGGGGCAAAGGGCTTCTCCACCAAAGCGTGCTTTCCGGCGTTCAGAATCTGCTTGGCGTAGGGCACATGGAACCGGTCCGGGGTGTTGACGACCACCAGATTGACCTCCGGGTCCCCGAGGACCAGGTCCAAATCGGTGGTGAAGATGATTTCCGGGTAGAAGGGCTCGTACTCCGCAAACTGGGCGATGTCCTCTGCCCGGCGGTAAACGTACTTTACCCGAATATCCTCCCGGTTTTCCACATAGGGAATGTGGTACTCCCGAACGCTGACGCCAAATCCAATGTAAGCAACGGTAATCATGTCTGTATTCTCCTTCGTATTCATTATGACGGTGTTTGTTTGGAGGGCGGTCACCGGCAGGTGGACTCCCGCACGGACAGGGACACCGGAATGATGTACCGGCGTTTGTCAAGCTGCCCGCCTTCCAGCAGGGTGAAAAGAATGGAAGAGGCCTTTTTTGCCATGGCAATGCCGTCCTGACGTACCGACGTGATGCCGGGCCGAAAAACGGATGCAATCCGCCCGTCATCAAAGCCGGTGACACACAGGTCCTCCGGAATCCTCCTGCCGCAGTCCTGAGCGCCCAGAATTGCGCCGATGGCCAGCCGGTCTGTGGCGCATAGGATTCCGTCAATGAGCGGGTCCTGGGCCAATACCTGCCGGATGCGTTCCCGGACCTGCTGTTCCTCCTGATGCCCCACAGAGATCACCAGCGAATCGCTGGCCTCCAGGCCCGCCTGATGCAGCGCACGGACATAGCCTTTGTAACGGGAGCGCTTGGTGCTGGTTTTCAGGGAGTCGGTGAGAAAGGCGATCCGGCGGCAGCCGCTGCGGAGCAGCTCCCGTGCGGCCAGATAGCCGCCCCGGACATTGTCGGATTCGACCACGATGATGTCGGACTGCTCACAGACGGGATGCCGGTCAATGTAGACCATCGGAATGTCCAGCTTTTCCAGATCCCAGCCGTAGCCGCACACGAATACCAGAGCCTGCACCGACTGGCGCAGCAGCTCATCCACATAGGCCTGAGCCAATTCCTCCGTCTGGCTGACATTACAGATCAGCGCCAGAAATCCATGTTCCCGAAAGTCTTCCTGAAGGGCCAGGGCAATCCCGGCAAAGTACGCATTGGAAATATCCGGGACCAGAATGCCAATCAGCGGGCTGCCGGTGTGTCCGGCAGAGGGCGGCTGGCCGTAACCGATGTTCCGGGCGGCCATGCGGACTTTCCGGGCGGTTTCTTCGGAATATCCGCCCATGGAATTCAGCACTCTGGAAACGGTGGCGGCGGAAACGCCTGCCTGACTGGCGATTTGCGCAACAGAGGGCTTCTTTGCCATTTCTATTCCTCCCTATCATAACATAAGCCCCATTATATCACAAGAAACCTGGAATAATAAGATAGTTACGGTGAAAATTTGAAAATATTTTTCTGAAATTTCGTAAAATATTGCGTGAACAGCAGATTACGAAATATATTCTCGTTGCGTTTCAAACGAAATTGTGATACACTGACAGTACCATTCTTTTGGGAGGCACCTATGAAGACCATCGATCTGGCAATTCTCAGCCGGGACGGCACTCTGCTGGAAGTATTTCAGCGCTCTTTACGGAATGTTCTGGAAACACAGGGGGTCAGCCCCTGTATCCATGTTTTCGAAAATGGGGGACTGCTGAAAAAATCTGTGGGAGATCACGGACGGTTTGACCTGGTATTTCTGGACATGGCAGAGAAAGGCTGCTTGGATTTGGCCGGGTATCTGCGGGACCTGCTGCCGTCGCCGCCAACGGTGCTGCTCTATGGAGCGGAGAACGATTTGCGGCGGATGCTGCGGCTCCAGCCTTTCCGGCTGATCCGGCGGGAACACCTGGGGGAGGAATTGGGGGAATGCCTGGGCAGTGTGCTTTGGGAGCTGCCCAATTCTGTCCATCGGCCCTGGATGATTTTGCAGAGCGGCGGGGGCCTTTTCCGCATTGCAGTGGACCATATCCGCTATTTGGAGAGCTACCAGAAGCAGCTGCACATTGTGACAGACCGGGGGACACTGGACCTGGTGTACCAATTATCCGCCGCAGAAAAAATGCTGGATGGCTATGGCTTCCTGCGGACCCATAAGAGTTTCCTGGTGAATGCTGCCTGTGTTTCCAAGGTCGGTAAGGACAGCGTGACGCTGGACGACGGGACGGCCTTGCCCATGAGCCGCTATCGGCGGCAGTCGGTCCGGGACCGGATCCGGGAGTTGTATCGCTGGGATACTGTCTGAACATGAGAAAAACATGAACGTTGGTCGGCAGGTTCTGTCGGCCAACTTTTTTGTCCAACGGGCCATTGAATTTCTCCCGCCGGTTGTGACGTTTTTCGACCGCTCATGTACAAAAATCACCCCGCTGGAATTTCTCCAACGGGGCGATGCTTTTCTATGCTTTTTACAGGTCGCAGTTATTGACGGTCCGGGGGAAGGGAAGCACGTCCCGGATGTTGCCCATGCCCGTCAGGTACATGACGCACCGCTCGAAGCCCAGGCCGAAACCGGCGTGGCGGGCGGAGCCGTACTTCCGAAGGTCCATGTAGAACCCGTAATCCTCCGGCTTCATGCCCAGCTCCTCGATGCGGGCCTTCAGCAGGTCGTAGTTGTCCTCACGCTGGCTGCCTCCGATGATCTCACCGATGCCGGGTACCAGGCAGTCCATGGCCGCGACGGTCTTGCCGTCGGGGTTCAGCTTCATGTAGAAGGCCTTGATCTCCTTGGGGTAGTCGGTGACGAACACGGGCCGCTGGAAGATGACTTCCGTCAGGTAGCGCTCATGCTCGGTCTGCAGGTCGCTGCCCCAATGGACCGGGTAGGCGAACTGATCGTTGTGCTTTTCCAGAATTTCAATGGCCTCGGTGTAGGTCACATGGCCGAACTCGGAGGCCAGCACATGGTTCAGCCGGTCCAGCAGACCTTTGTCCACAAACTGGTTGAAGAAGTTCATTTCCTCCGGGGCTTTTTCCAGCACGAAAGCAATGATGTACTTGATCATATCCTCGGCCAGACGCATATCGTCCTGCAGGTCCGCAAAGGCAATTTCCGGCTCGATCATCCAGAACTCGGCGGCGTGGCGGGTGGTGTTGGAGTTTTCGGCGCGGAAGGTGGGGCCGAAGGTATAGATGTTCCGGAAGGCCATGGCGAAGGTCTCGCCGTTGAGCTGGCCGGACACGGTCAGGTTGGTGGGCTTGTTGAAGAAGTCCTTGGTGTAATCCACCTTGCCGTCTTCAGTAAGGGGCAGGTTGTTCAGGTCCAGGGTGGTCACCTGGAACATTTCGCCGGCACCCTCGCAGTCGGAACCGGTGATGAGGGGGGTGTGGACATACACGAAGTCCCGCTCCTGGAAGAACTGGTGGATGGCGTAGGCGATCAGGGAGCGGACACGGAACACGGCCTGGAAGGTGTTGGTCCGGGGCCGCAGATGGGTCATGGTCCGCAGGTACTCCAGGGTGTGGCGCTTCTTCTGCAGAGGATAGTCCGGGGCGGAGGCACCCTCTACGGTGACGGTATCCGCCTGAATTTCAAAGGGCTGCTTGGCCTCGGGGGTCAGCACCAACGTGCCGGAGACAATGAGGGCTGCGCCCACGTTGGTCTTGGAAATTTCCTGAAAATTCTCCATGGTGTCGTGGTAGACCACCTGCACCGGATTAAAATACGTACCGTCGCTGAGGACGATGAAGCCAAACTGCTTACTGGCCCGGATGGAGCGCACCCAGCCGCCTACCTGCACGTTTTTCCCGGCATAGGCAGCGGTGTTGCGGAACAACTCTCGGACGGAAATCAATTCCATGATGGGATCCCTCTCTTGTATGGTTTTATAATAGCCTAGTATATGCCATTTTCTCGGAAATTACAAGAGGGAAACGGCGATTTCCCGGAAAAAAGCCGCCCCTTATCCGAAAATACCCGGACGCGGGGCGGAAATTCAGTTCTTCGGCAGCCGATGCTCGCCCTTCAGCGTGCTGCGCAGGCCCACCTCGCCGCCGTGGAGAATGCGGTGGAGATTCTCCCGGTGCTTGTAAAAAATGACGGCGGTGACGGCCAGCATGATGACCGCCGATACCCAGCTTTGGGTGAAGCCAATCCAGACAGGCCCCACCACCACCGTGGTCAGGGTTCCCACAACGATGTAATCCGACAAGAACGTCACCAGCAGGGAAACGCCGATCAGCGCCAGCCCCAGCCGCCAGTCCAGGGCCAGCAGCATCCCCATATAGGAGGCGAAGCCCTTGCCGCCCTTGCCCTTGAGGTAGAAGGGATACATGTGGCCCATGACGCAGGCACACCCGGCAGCCACTGGGGCGTAGGTCAGGTCCGGCAGCAGCCACTTGGCCAGCAGCACGGCGGCCGCACCTTTGAAAATGTCATGCAGCGCCACCAGAATGCCCATCCGCCAACCCAGCAGGATGGTGGTGTCGGAGGCCCCCAGATTCCCGGAGCCGTTGGTGGACAGATTGACCTTTTTCCACCGGGACACATAGTAGGCCATACTGGAGCAGCCCAGCAGATAGCCGCCGAGAACCGTCAGAACATAAAACAGGATATTACGCATGGTTGGTTTCCTCCATATAAGGCCGGAAGGCCCGCTCAATGGGAAAGCTGGCGAAAAGCGCCAGGAGAGCAGGCATCAGAAACACCGGCACAGCGAAACGGAGACAGAGATACACTGTACCCATAGTCCCCAGACCCAGCAGGAACGTGGCGGGCAGGTGGCCCATGGCCAGCCGGAGGGCCGTGACGTTCAGCTGGGCAAAAGAAAAGGTGAACCGGGACAGCAGCGGGAACACCCAGGCAAAGACCCCCAGCGCAAAGCCCACCAGACACAGCCCTGCCACGGTCAGGACGACAGACACATCGTTGACGGCGGCGGTGTTGCCATAGAGCCGCACCAGCAGGAAAAGCCCCGCCAGCAGTGCTTCCCAGAGCAGGGTCGTGGGGATGGAGCCTTTCAGTTCCGCCCGGAAGGTCCGGAAAAACCGGCTCAGCAGCGCAGGGTCCTTCTGCCGGACGCACCGGACGGCGCAGTCGTAGAGGGCGGCGGTGGCGGCCCCCAGGGTCAAGACGGGCAGGGAACAGACCAGCCACAGGCAGCTTAAGATCAGCACGTCCGCCAGATACCCCAGAATCTTCCAGCCGCCCCGCTGGGGGTCGAAGAGCCGGGCCATATCAGATGCGTTCCCGGACCAGGGGGGTCAGGGCTTCCGCCAGAGCGGCGTGGCCTGCACGGGTCAGGTGCATATAGTCCACATGGTTGAATTCGGCAATGCCCTCGGCATCCAGGAAGCCGCAGCCGTTCCGCTGGGCCACTTCCCGGTAATATTTCGCCAGTTCCCGGGATTTTTCCGGGCAGCCTGCGCCCATGGGGCCGCCGCAGGGATTTTCATACATCCCCTCACCGATGTGGGGCGGGCAGACCACCAGAATATTGGGGGTGTCATTCTTCCAGGCGGGAACGCTCTTGGCCTTCTGGATGAGCCGCTCCAGACCCAAAGCGATGCAGGGGGCGTTGGCACCCAGCCGTTCTTTCGTGTCGTTGGTGCCCAGCATGATGATGAGCAGGTCCACCCGCTCGTGGCTCATCAGCGTGGAATAAATGACCCCCAGACCGTCCATGGACTCATGGAGGGGGTCTGCGAATACGGTGGTCCGGCCGGAAAGACCTTCTTCATAGACCTTGCAGTCGTCGCCCAGCCGGTCCTGCAGCAGGCAGGTCCAGCGCTCCTGCTCGTTGAACCGGTCGCCGCCGTCGGCGCAGTCGGCGGGGTCGGCGCAGTAGCCGTGGGTGTTGGAGTCGCCAAAACAGAGGATGTGTTTTTTCATAGGGGGACCTCCTTGAAATTTATGTTGGGGTCATTATAGCACACTCTGAAAAAAATTTCCATACCGAAAGTGAAAATAACCAGAATCGGGCTTGAAAATAAGGATGGTTTATGCTAGTATGATAATACCTTTTCGGAAAAACTGAAAATGAAGCGGAGGAAATTACTGTGGAACAGATCAAATTGCGCCAAACACAGGCCTGGGTCCGGGAAGAATTGGACCGCTGCGTGAACTTTTGGCTGAAAAACGGCATGGACAGCGTCCATGGCGGCGTGTACACCTGCCTGGACCGGACGGGGAAAATTTTTTCCACCGATAAGAGCGTCTGGATGCAGGGCCGCTGCGGCTGGATCTTTGCATTCCTGTGCAGCCGCTACGGCGTGAAGCCGGAATGGTTGGCGGCTTCCAAGAGCTGCCTGGACTTTATGGAGAAATACTGCATCAACCGGGAAGCCGGGGACCGGATGTACTTCACCGTCACCGAGGACGGCCAGCCCCTGCGTCAGCGCCGCTACTGCTTCTCCGAGGCCTTCTATGCCATGGCCAACGCCGAGTATTACGGCGTTACCGGCGAGAAAGCGTGCCTGGAACGGGCAAGACGGGCCTATGACCTGTACTGGGACCTGAACCACGGAATGGCCGACCCCACGGGCCTTGGCCCCAAGACCATCCCGGAGACCCGGACCGGCCGGGCCTTCGGCATTCCCATGATCTACCTGAACGTGACCTCCGTACTCATGCGGGTGGACCCGGAGCATCGCAAACTCTACGAGGAGCGGGCCAAGTCCTGCGTAGACGATATTTTTGCCTATCACGTCCATCCGGAGCTGAAGTGCGTGCTGGAGAACGTGGGACCCAACGGCGAGGCCCGGCTGAACTACACCGAGGGCCGTATCGTGAACCCCGGCCACGACATCGAGGGCGTGTGGTTCCTGCTGGAGCAGGCTGCCCGGACCAATGATCCTTCTCTGGTGGAGAAGGCCGAGACCATCTTCAACTGGGCCATTACCGCCGGTTGGGATAACGAGTACGGCGGACTTCTCTACTTTGTGGACTGCCTGGGCAATCCCCCGGAGGCTTACGAGCATGACATGAAGCTCTGGTGGCCCCATGATGAGATTCTCATCTCCTCCCTGATGCTCTACCGGGACACCGGCAAGCAGGAGTATCTGGACTGGTTCTACAAGACCCTGGATTATTCCAAGGCCCACTTCTCCGACCCGGAGTACGGCGAGTGGTACGGCTATCTGCGCCGGGACGGCAAGCCCACGGAGCCTGCCTGCAAGGGTTCCACCTTCAAGGGCCCCTTCCACCTGCCCAGAATGCTCATCCTGGTGGACGGCATGATCACCGGACTGCTGTCCAGAGAGTAAATACCCGATAGAAATGAGGACCCCTATGCCTGAACTCAGCAAAACCGCCCCGGAGACCATCAGCGAGGCTTATTATTCCCTGACCGCCGCAGAAAAGCGCTGCGCCGACTATGTGCTGGCCCACCAGCAGGAGGCCCAGTTCCTGTCCATTACCGAATTGGCGGAGGTCAGCAACGTGGCGGAGGCTACCGTTTCCCGGTTCTGCCGCCGTCTGGGCTACCGGGGCTATAATGCCTTCAAGCTGGCCCTGGCCAACGCCGCCGCCCAGCTGGGAGCCTGGGGCAATCCCCTTTCCGGAGAAGTTACGAAGGAGGACAGCCTGGAGGATGTGTGCCGGAAATTGCAGGCTGTGGACACCGCCGCCATTTCCCAGACTCTGGAAATGATCCGGCCGGACCAGATGCGCAAGGCCGCCAAAATGCTCCGGGGGGCCAAGCGGGTGCTGTGCATGGGCCAGGGCGGCTCCATGCTCATTGCCGAGGAGGCGGCCCACCTGTTCTCCACCGTGGGGGGCAAGTATCAGGCCGTGCGGGATTCCCACATGCAGGCCATCGCCACGGTGAACGCCGACCCGGAGGACGTGATTCTGTACTTTTCCTACTCCGGCTCCACGGTGGACATGATGCACACCCTGGGCATCGCCCGGAAGAATGGGGCAGGGGTGGTGCTCATCACCCGCTTCCCCAAGTCCCCCGGTGCCGAGCTGGCGGATGCGGTGCTGCAGTGCGGCGCAGACGAAAGCCCCCTGCAGCTTGGCTCCGTGGCCGCCAAGATCGCCCAGATGTATCTTCTGGACGTACTTTTCTCGGAGGTCTGCCGGGAGGACCTGGAAAACGCCCGGCGGAGCCGCCAGCGCATTGCCGACGCCCTTTCGGAAAAGCACCTGTGATTTCTGCAAAAAATTTTCAGAACTTTTGCCGCCGGGGCCTCCGGCGGCGATTTTTGCAGGGTTTTCCGGGGCGGACGGGTGTATTTGCAGTGAAAATCTGCGACTTTTTGAAAATTCGACATTCTGCGCCTTGGGCAAAGTGGCCAAAAATGACCGGCTTTGGACCGGTCCAAAAGCCTGATATTTTGTGCGAACTGTAAAAAGTCTCCAATAATCCGAGATTTAGAAAATTATTTTCAGAATCCCATTGACAAACTGGGAAAATTTCGCTAAGATATAAGCACATGAAGGAAACGCCGTTGGTCGATATGACGAAAAACGACGACCGGCGACTCCGGAGTCCGTTCCCGGGGGAGGCTCCCCGAATATCTGCTTCCCAAGCGAAGCAAACAATATGAGGAGGAATACCATGAAGAAACTGCTTGCCATCGTCCTGGCTATGGTGATGGTCCTGAGCCTGGCAGCCTGTGCTTCCAAGCCCGCCGACAACACCAAGCCCAGCGACACCAAATCCACCGACAACACCACCAAGGCCACCGACCCCAAGACCACCGATGCCGCCAAGACCGACGTGACCATCGAGCTGTGGACCTACCCCGTAGGCAACTGGGGCAATGAGGCCGAAGTCGCCAAGCTGACCGACGCCTTCACCGCCGAGACCGGTATCAAGGTCAAAGTCGAGTACCTGGCTTACGCCGACGGCGATGACAAGATCAACGCTGCCCTCACCGCCGGGAAGGCTCCCGACTTGGTTCTGGAAGGCCCCGAGCGTCTGGTTGCCAACTGGGGCGCCGCCGGTTACATGGTTGATCTGAAGGATATGCTGGACGACACTGACCGCAGCGAGATCCTCCCCGCCTGCCTGACCGCCTGCACCGCCACCGACGGTTCCGTTTACGAGTATCCTCTGGTCATGACCGCACACTGCATGGCCATCAACCTGGACGCCTTCAAGGAAGCCGGCGCTGACCAGTATGTGGACCTGACCACCCGTACCTGGACCACCGAGAACTTCGTCAAGGCCGTGGCTGCCCTGAACGAGAAGTTCGGCGGCAACGTGGCAGCCGTGTTCTGCGGCGGCCAGGGCGGCGACCAGGGCACCCGCGCCCTCGTCAACAACCTGTACGGCGGCACCTACACCAACGCCGAGCACACCGCTTACACCTGGGACGATGCCAACAACGTGAAGGCTCTGGAGTTGCTCAAGAGCATGGACGGCGTTAACTTCGACGCAGCTATGCAGGGCGGCGACGAGATCGCCATGTTCTACCAGGAAGTCCTGAAGATGGCCTTCTGCTGGAACATCGCTCAGCAGCTGAATCCCAACATGGCCGACACCGGCGTGGGCAAGACCATGAACGGCCAGGAAATCGCCATTATGGCCTTCCCCTCCGAGAATGGTGCTCCGCAGCTCTGCGGCGGTATCTGGGGCTTCGGTATCTTCAATAACGGCGACGAGGCCCGCATCGAGGCTGCCAAGCAGTTCATCCGCTGGATGGCCGACTCCGAGCACACCGTGGACGCCGTCAAGACCGCCAACTTCTTCGCTGCCCGTACCTCTGCCGAGGGTACCGACCTGTCCGGTATCTGGGCCGACAACGAGACTATGAACGAGTATCAGGTCCTGATGCCTTACCTGGGCGACTACTACAACGTCACCAAGGGCTGGGCCCAGGCGCGTACCTCCTGGTGGAATATGCTCCAGAAGGTCGGCGAGGGCGCTGACATCAAGGAATCCCTGACCACCTATGCGGCCGAGGCAAACGCCGCCGCCAAGGGCTAAGTTATTCAAAGGGTCCCGCGCCCCTACCCATCGGGGTAGGGGTGCGGTTTTTGCCCGGAGATATGCGAAGCCGGTTTCCCCGTTCCGGAGACCTGCACCGCATATTTCCGGGAGACGACACACCAAGAAAGGAGCGCATAACTTTGGCAAAACAGAATGGAATGAGCCGTGCGCTGCAGCGCCGGGAAGATTGTGCGGGCTACCTTTTCATGCTGCCCAGCCTGATCTTCTTCGTAGGCTTTGTCATTATCCCGATGTTCATTTGCATCTACCTGAGCTTCACCAATGCCAGTATGCACGACAAGAGCATGTTCGGCACCTTCGCCGGATTCAGCAACTATGCAAAGCTGTTCCGGGACGAGACCTTCCAGAAGGCTCTGGCCAATACCTTCATCATCGTGCTGGTCAGCGTGCCGGCGGTCACGGCCTTCTCGCTGTGGGTGGCCTCCGCCATCTATAAAATGCACAATGCGGCCTTGTCCGCCTTCCGCTGCATCTTCTACCTGCCGGTGGTCACGGGCTCCGTGGCCGTCACCGTGGTGTGGAAGTGGATGTACAACAACTACACCGGCCTTTTCAACACCGTCCTCAAGCAGGTGGGACTCATCGACAGCAACATCAACTGGCTGGGCGACAGCCGCTATGCCCTTTGGTGCATCATCCTGATTTTGTTCACCACCTCCGTGGGCCAGCCCATCGTGCTGTACGTTTCCGCTCTGGGCAACGTGGACCACTCCCTGGTGGAGGCCGCTCAGGTGGACGGTGCTACGGATTTCCAGGTGTTCTGGCGAATCAAGTGGCCTCAGATGATGCCTACCACGCTGTACATTCTGGTCATTACCACCATCAACTCCTTCCAGTGCTTCGCGCTCATTCAGCTGCTGACCCAGGGCGGCTCCGGCACGAATACCGTCATGTACTATATTTACTACACGGCCTTCAAGCTCACGGAGCAGACCGGCCACTTCGGTTATGCCAATGCCATGGGCGTGGTGCTGGCCATCTTTATCGGCATCCTCTCGGCCATCCAGTTCAAGCTGGGCCAGGAAAAGAAGTAAGGGGGCGGCAGTATGAAAAAAACCACCGTTCGTTCCAGAATCTACCATGTGATTTCCTGGATCATCCTCATCCTCCTGGCCCTCGCCTTCCTGTTCCCGCTGTACTGGATCGTCACCGGCGCATTCAAGAACGGCGTGGACATCAACAACACCAAGAACATCGCCTGGGTCCCCAGCGAGTGGGTGCTGACCAACTTTGAAAAGCTGTTCAATAAGCGCACGGCCCCCCTCTTTGAGATCTTCGGCATCGAGGGCCCCAGAGCCCCGGCGGCCTTCCGCTGGCTGCTGAACACCGTGGTTATGGCGGTCTCCGCCATGCTCCTGACCTGCATCACCGCCTCTATGGCCGGTTACGCTCTGGCCAAGAAGCGCTTCCGTGGACGGGGCATCCTGTTCGCCCTCATCGTCTGCGCCATGGCCCTGCCCAAGCAGGTCATCCTCATCCCGCTGCTACGGGAAATGTCCGACCTGCACCTGTACGACACCCTCTGGGCCGTCATTCTGCCTACCGTGGGCTGGCCCTTCGGCGTGTTCCTGATGAAGCAGTTTGCCGAGGGTATCCCTGCGGAAATCCTGGAAGCGGCCACCATCGACGGCGCCAGCGAGCTTCGCACCTTCAACACCATCGTGTTCCCCATGGTGAAGCCCGGCGTGGGCGCTCTGGCCATCTTTACGTTCATCAATTCCTGGAATGATTACTTCATGCAGCTGATCATGCTCAAAAGCAACGCAAATTCCACCATTTCCCTGGGTATTGCCACGCTGCAGGCGGAAAGCAGCATCGATATGGGTCTGCTGATGGCCGGTGCAGCGCTGGCTGCCGCCCCCATCATTGCGGTGTTCCTGGTCTTCCAGAAGTATTTCACCAAGGGCATCACCATGGGTGCCGTGAAGGGCTAAAAAGGAGAGTTTTATGAAAGATTTGACTAAGTATCAGGGCATTTTCCCTGCATTTTACGCCTGCTACGCTGAGGACGGTTCCATCAGCCCGGAGCGGGTGGAGGCACTGACGGAGTATCTCATCGGCAAGGGCGTCACCGGCGTGTATGTGGGCGGCTCCTCCGGCGAGTGCATTTATCAGAGCGTGGCCGAGCGGAAAACCGTGCTGGAGCACGTTATGAAGGTGGCCAAGGGCCGCATCGTTGTCATTGCTCATGTGGCCTGCAACAATACCGCCGACTCCATGGAGCTGGCCGCCCATGCGGAAAGCCTGGGCGTGGATGCCATCGCCGCCATTCCGCCCATCTATTTCCACCTGCCCCCCTATGGCGTGGCCCAGTATTGGAATGATATTTCCTCTGCTGCTCCCCATACGGATTTCGTCATCTACAACATCCCCCAGCTGGCGGGGGTGGCCCTGAACGGCGGCCTTCTGCGCACCATGCTGGAAAACCCCAATGTCATCGGCGTGAAGAATTCCTCCATGCCCGTGCAGGATATTGAGATGTGGCGGGACGAGGGAGCCATGGTGTTCAACGGACCCGACGAGCAGCTGCTCTCCGGCCTGACCGCCGGGGCCTGCGGCGGCATCGGCGGCACCTACGCCGTGATGCCGGAGCTGTACCTGGCCATTTACCGGCTGTACCAGGAGGGCAAGATCGCCCAGGGCCGGGAAATTCAGGATACCTGCTGCCACATCATCTATAAGCTGTGCTCCGGCAAGGGCAATATGTACGCCATGATCAAAGAGGTCCTGCGGCTCAACGGCGGCCCCGACATTGGCGGCGTCCGTAAGCCCCTGACCGACCTCTTGCCGGAGGATATGCCCATCGCCCAGGAATGCGCCCAAATGGTCCGGGAAGCCCTGGCCAAATATGTGGGCTAAAAATAGGAATCCCCCCAAAAACCGCCTCGAAAGAGGCGGTTTTTGCTGTTTTGAGGAGAAAATTGCTTCGACAAAATCTCCCGGCGTGTAGGGGGAGCCTTAACTCTGACGAACCAGCCCCGTACTTCTGAGGAAAGGCTTCTCCTGGAGGAGAAGCTGGCAGCCCTTTAGGGTTGACTGATGAGGTCGAAGCTACCAATTTTCGGTACAAACCTGTGACCTTCGACCTCATCCGTCACGCCCAAAGGCGTGACACCGTAGTAGGGGTATGACTGCCACCGGCAGTCATATAGATTTTGGATTCGCTGCGCGGAGCACCACCCTCCAGGGGAAGGCTATTTTGCCTTGCCGGGGCAGGCGTTTTCTCTTTTACCGCAACTTTACATTTGTCCGGTAGCGGGTTTTACATTCCTCCTTTATACTGATGGGCGTAAACCAAAGAAATCCAAATGAATCCAAAAACCAAAGGAGAAATGACTTATGAAAAAGATCCTTGCTCTGGCGCTGAGCGCCGTTTTGATGCTGGGGACTCTGGCCGGATGCGGCAAGACCACCGGCACCGTATCCACCGACGGCTCCACCTCCATGGAGAAGGTCATGGAAATTCTCGGCGAGGTGTTCCAGGAAAAAACCGGCAACACCGTCAACTACAACCCCACCGGCTCCGGCTCCGGCATCCAGGCCGTCAGCGAGAAGCGCTGTGACATCGGCCTTGCCAGCCGGAATCTGAAGGACGAAGAAAAGGCCAACGGCCTCACCGGTACGGTGGTGGCCATTGACGGCATCGCCATCGTGGTGAACAAGGAAAACCCGGTGTCCGATCTGACGGTAGAGCAGATCGCCAAGCTGTACACCGGTGAGATCACCAACTGGAGCGAGCTGGGGGGCAATGACGCCCCGGTGGTGCGCATCGGCCGGGAGGCCGCTTCCGGCACCCGGGACGGCTTCGAGTCCATTACAAAGACTGCTGAAAAGTGCCTGTACGATCAGGAACTGACCTCCACCGGTGACGTGATTGCCACAGTGGCCGGAAACGCCAACGCCATCGGCTACGCTTCCCTGTCCGCCGTGGGCGATACCGTGAAGGTCCTGAGCGTGGGCGGCGTGACTCCCAGCGAGGAGACCGTCCAGAACGGCACCTACGCCATCCAGAGAAACTTCGTGCTGGTAACGAGAGACGACACCCCCCTGACCGGCGCAGCGAAAGCCTTCTTCGACTTCGCTACCTCCAAGGAAGCGGACGAGTACATCATCAAGGCCGGTGCGGTCCCCGTTGTCCACTAAGAAACATTCCGCCTTTACCCGGTGGGGGCTTCCTCACCGGGCAAAGCCATAAGGAGGCGCAGCTTTGAAACCAAACAAAAAGTCCCCGGTGGAGGGAACCATGCATGGCATTTTCCTATTCTGCGGCTTTACCGCCGTGGCCTTTGTGCTGTTTTTGACGGGCTATTTGCTCATTGCAGGCCTGCCCGCCATCCGGAAGATCGGCCTTATCCCATTTTTGACCGGTATCGTCTGGAATTCCACCGGCTCGGACCCCCAATACGGCATTGCACCATTTATTCTCACCAGCTTTTACGGCACCTTCGGGGCCATCGTGCTGGGGGTTCCCGTGGGGGTGCTGACGGCGATCTATCTTGCGAAAATGGCCCCGGAGGGGGTCCGGAAGGTCCTGCGGACCGCTGTGGACCTGCTGGCGGGCATTCCTTCCGTGGTTTACGGTCTGGTGGGCATGATGGTCCTGGTCCCCACGGTGCAGAAGATTTTTAACCTGCCCCACGGAGCGAACCTGTTTTCCGCCATTCTGGTGCTGGCGGTGATGATCTTGCCCACTGTCATCAGCGTGTCGGAAACGGCCCTGCGGGCGGTACCCAAAGAATATGAGGAGGCCAGCCTGGCCCTGGGCGCCACGAAAACCGAAACGGTGATGAAGGTCAGCGTCCACGCAGCTTCCAGCGGAATCGCTTCCGCAGTGGTCATGGGCATCGGCCGGGCCATCGGCGAGGCTATGGCGGTGATGATGGTCTCCGGAAATGTGGCCAATATGCCGGGGCTTTTTACCAGCGTCCGGTTCCTGACCACCGCCGTGGCCAGCGAAATGGCCTATTCCTCCGGCCTCCAGCGGCAGGCTTTGTTCTCCATTGCGCTGGTGCTGTTCGGCTTCGTGATGGTCATTAACCTGATCCTGAACGCCCTGATGAAGAAGGGGGCACAGAAAGCATGAAGAAAAAACTGCCTCTGCGCCGGAGGGCCTTCGCCATCCTGTGCAAGACGGGGATGTACCTGGCGGCGGGCATTACAGCGGCACTGCTGGTGTTCCTGATCGGATATATTTTCGTCAAGGGCCTGCCCAACATCACTTGGGAACTGCTGACCACGGCGTCCAGCACGCTGAAAGGGACCACAGGCATCCTGCCCAATCTGGTGAACACCCTGTATATCATCGTCCTGACCCTCATCGTGGTGATGCCCCTGGGGGTGGGCGCTGCGGTGTATCTGACGGAGTACGCCCGGAACAAGCGGCTGGTGAACCTCATCTCTTTTGCCACCGAGACCCTGGCGGGCATTCCTTCCATCCTCTACGGCCTGGTGGGGATGCTATTCTTTACGGAATTGTGCGGCCTGAAAAGCTGCCTGCTGGCGGGGGCCCTGACCCTGGCCATTATGACCCTGCCCACCATCATCCGCACCACCCAGGAGAGCCTGAAAACCGTCCCCCAAAGCTTCCGGGAGGGAGCCTTGGGCCTGGGGGCCGGCAAGTGGCACATGATCCGCACCGTGGTCCTGCCCGCCAGCGTGGACGGTATCGTCACCGGCTGCATTCTGACGGTGGGCCGCATCGTGGGCGAATCTGCCGCCCTGCTCTTTACCACCGGCATGAGCAATGAGCTTTTAGCCCCCTGGGAGGCAGTGCTGCCAAACCGGGCCGGGACCACGCTGACGGTGGCCATGTACAAATTCGCCAAGGAGCGGGGACAGTTCGATGTGGCCTTCGCCATTGCGGCGATCTTGCTGATCCTGACGCTGCTCATCAACCTGGCGGCCCAGTACGCCGGGAAAAAATTGAAGAAATAAGGGGAGTTTACGCCCATGACAAAATTGGAAACAACGAATCTGCACTTGTGGTACGGGAATTTTGAAGCGCTGAAGGGCATCTCCATGGCCATTCCGGAAAAGGAGATCACCGCCTTCATCGGCCCCTCCGGCTGCGGTAAATCCACCTACTTAAAGACCCTGAACCGGATGAACGACCTGGTGGAGGGCTGCCGCATCCAGGGCAAAGTGACCCTGGACGGGGAGGACATTTACGGCAATATGGATGTGAACCTGCTGCGCCGTCGGGTGGGCATGGTGTTCCAGAAGCCCAATCCCTTCCCTATGAGCATTTACGATAATATTGCTTACGGCCCCCGCATTCACGGCGTCCGATCCAAGGCCAAGCTGGATGAAATCGTAGAAACATCCCTGCGGCAGGCGGCCATCTGGGAGGAAACAAAGGACAAGCTGAAAAAGTCCGCTCTGGGCCTTTCCGGCGGTCAGCAGCAGCGGCTGTGCATTGCACGGGCCTTGGCGGTAGAGCCGGAGGTGCTGCTGATGGATGAGCCTACCTCGGCCCTGGACCCCATTTCCACGGCAAAAATAGAAGACCTTGCATTGGAACTGAAAAAACGCTATACTATTGTTATCGTCACCCATAATATGCAGCAGGCGGTGCGTATTTCTGACAGGACTGCTTTCTTCCTGCTGGGGGACTTGATCGAGTATGCGCCTACGGAGCAGCTTTTTTCCAACCCCGTGGATAAACGGACGGAAGATTACATTACCGGGAGGTTCGGATAATGCGGAATCGATACGATCAGCAGCTGCACCTGCTGAAAAAAGAAATGATCTCCATCGGCGCCCTCTGCGAGACGGCTATCGCCCGTTCGGCCCAGGCCCTGCTCACCGGAGACTGGGCCCTGGCCGGACAGGTCACGGAGCTTTCCGGGGAAATTTCCGCCAAGGAGCGGGAAATTGAGGGAATGTGCCTGAAAATTTTATTGCAGCAGCAGCCGGTGGCACGGGATTTGCGGATGGTGTCCTCGGCGCTGAAAATGGTCACGGATATGGAGCGCATCGGCCATCAGTCCGCCGACATTGCGGACATTATCCAGGTGGCAAAATTAAAGCCGAGAGAGGACATCCGGGACCTTTCCGACATGGCCCAGGCAGCCATTTCCATGGTCACGGAGGCCATCGACGCCTTCGTGGGCCAGGACGAAAAGAAAGCACGGGAAGTGGTGGCCTATGATGACGTGGTGGACGACTACTTTTCCCGCATCCGGAAAAAGCTCATTCTCTCCATCCGGGACCCCCAGCACGACGCAGAATACGCCATGGACCTGCTGATGATCGCCAAGTACTTTGAGCGGATCGGAGACCATGCGGTGAATATCGCCGGGTGGGTGATCTTCTCCATCACCGGCAGCCGGGAGGAGTGAAGTACATGATCTACTGCGTGGAGGATGAGGACAGCATCCGAAACCTGATGACTTACGCCCTGGAGGCCTCCGGCTTTACGGCCAAGGGCTTCCCGGACAGCGTGGAATTTTTCAAGGCCGTGGCGGAGGAAAAGCCGGACCTGGTGCTTCTTGATATTATGTTACCCGGAAAGGATGGACTGGAAATTCTCCGTTCCCTCCGCTCAGACCCGGCTACGGCGAAGATACCCGTCATTATGGCCTCCGCACGGGGTACGGAATTCGACAAAGTGACGGGCTTGGACCTGGGGGCCGATGACTATCTGGCCAAGCCCTTCGGCATGATGGAAATGGTCAGCCGTATCCGGGCGGTCCTTCGCCGGGCCACCCCGGCGACTGCTGCGGCCACGTTGGGCTTTGACGGCCTTTGCATGGATCCCAACGCCCACACGTTGACCCTGGATGGGGCCAGCGTGGTACTGACATTGAAGGAATTTGCCCTGCTGCGGCTGTTTCTGGAAAATCCCGGTCAGGTCTTTACGAGGGAGCAGCTTCTGGAGCAGGTCTGGGAGACCAGCTATGTGGGAGAGACCCGGACCGTGGATGTCCACATGGGGACCCTGCGGACCAAGCTGGGCCGGTGGGGCAGCCACGTCAGGACCGTCCGGGGTGTGGGCTATCGATTGGAGGTCCAGCCATGAACAAACGGATTTTTCGGGGCATCTCCCTGACGGCCCTTGCGGTGCTGCTGCTTTCCATGGTGGTCATTTTTGGGGCCTTGTACGGGTATTTTGACAATTTGCAGGCCAGCCGTCTGCGGACCGAGACGGCTCTGGCCGCCCAGGGGGTCCGGCTCAGCGGCAGGGCCTATTTTGAGAACCTGGAGCCGGGGGATTACCGGCTGACCTGGGTAGCGGAGGACGGACGGGTGCTGGCGGACACGGAAAGTGACCCGGCAGCCATGGAAAATCACGCTTCCCGGCAGGAGATCGCTCAGGCTCTGAAAAACGGCTACGGCGAGAGCCGCCGGTATTCCGATACCCGCATGGAAAAGACCCTGTACTATGCGCTCCGGTTGGAGGACGGCAGCGTGGTGCGGTTGTCCGTGGCCACCAGCACGGTGCTGAATCTGGTGTTGGGCATGGCCCAGCCGATCTGCCTGGTACTGGCCGGGGCGCTGGTAATGTCCCTGATCCTGGCGGGGCGTATTTCCAAGAAGATCGTGGCACCCTTGAATGCGCTGGATTTGGAGCATCCGTTGGATAACGAGGGCTACGATGAACTTTCGCCTCTGCTCCGGCGGCTGGACGTGCAGCAACAGCAAATCCGCAGCCGCACCGCCGAATTGAAGCGCCGTCAGGCGGATTTTGCCGCCGTGACAGACAGCATGGGAGAGGGCCTGGTGCTGCTGGGCCGGGAGGATGCGGTTCTGAGCATCAATCCTGCCGCCTGCCGCCTGCTGGAATGTACGGCCACCACTGGCCGGGACATTCTGGAAGTGAACCGCAGCCAGGAACTGCGTTCCGTGTTGGCTCAGGCCCATGAGGGCAAACGGGCCGAGGATCTGATGAGCATTCGTGGCCGCCGATATCGGCTGGAAGGGACCCCGGTGGAAAGCAGCGGCGGGGTCCGGGGCGTGGTGCTGCTGTTCCAGGACGTGACGGAGCGGGAGCAGGCGGAGCGCATCCGCCGGGAGTTCACCGCCAACGTGTCCCATGAGCTGAAGACCCCCCTCCATGCCATTTCCGGCTATGCGGAGCTGCTGTCGGCGGGCATGGTGAAGCCGGAGGATATGCCCCGGTTTGCCGGGAATATTTACACCGAGGCTCAGCGGCTCATTCTGCTGGTGGAGGACATCATCCGCCTTTCCCAGCTGGACGAGGGTGCTGCCGGTATGGGCCGGGAGCAGGTGAATCTGGCCCAGCTGGTCCGGGAGACGGTCAGCAGCCTGGACAGCGTGGCAGCGGAGGCCCAGGTGACGGTGGAAACGGAGCTGGAAAACGTGTCCGTCAACGGCATCGAGCAGCTGCTTTCCGGGGTGGTGTATAACCTGACGGACAACGCCATCAAGTACAATCATCCCGGCGGCACCGTGACCATCCGCCTGAGCGCACGGGGAGAGCAGGCCATTCTGCAGGTGGCGGATACCGGCGTAGGCATCCCGGAGGAGAGCCGGGAGCGAATTTTCGAGCGGTTCTACCGGGTGGATAAGAGCCGGTCCAAGGAAGTGGGCGGCACGGGCCTGGGATTGTCCATTGTCAAGCACGCCGTGATGATCCACCGTGGGACCATCCATGTGGATTCCACCCTGGGCAAAGGCACCACCATCACCGTCACACTGCCGAAAGGCAGCGAGTAAAGCCGAGAAAGCAAATAAAAGACCACCGGCAGCGGGAAACCCCGCTGCCGGTGATTTCGTATATCCTCTCAGCGGAGCGCTGCCTCCCGGCGTGTAGGGGGAGGTGGGCCACGCTTGCGTGGCTCGGAGGGGGTGTACGGTTGGACTTTGTAGAAGGCTGCCGATCTGTCTGGGATTCGCCTTCCCCTGGGGGAAGGTGGCCCCGAAGGGGCCGGATGAGGGGCGGTAGGGGCTATCGAATTTGTGTGTAGGGGCGGCGGCATGCCCCGCCCGCCGAATTCTATACGCAGAAACCGGCGAGGCCTTGCCTCCCTCTGACGAGGGAGGTGTCCTATCGTTAGAAGTAGGGGATAGCGGTTTCAGAGAAAAGCCTTCTCCCTGGGGAGAAGGTGTCATGGGCCTTAGCCCATGACGGATGTGGGGTGTCTCGTAGTTCCGGGCGCTTCTGAAAGTCGCACCGGGTCCCCTCCACACCCGGCCCCTTCGGGGCTACCCTCTGTAAGCAGGAGAGGGCTTGACGCAGAAGTGCCGCCCGTATATTCAGAATCAGACTTTCTCCCGCCCGTCCCCCACGTTTTCCCGGTTGCATATTTGTCAAAAAACTGATAGAATAGAGGAAAACGAAAATACAAAGGACGAATGAATACCATGGAGCAAGAAAATATTACCTTTTCCGATCTGGGCCTCAGTGATTCTATGCTGCGGGCGCTGGAAAAGAAGGGCTACGGTTATCCCACCACCATCCAGCAGGAGGCCATTCCGCCGTTCCTGGAATGGAAGGACGTGATCGCCAAGGCCCCCACCGGCACCGGCAAGACCTTCGCCTTCGGCATCCCCATGATCGAGCATATCGACGCCTCCTGCCCGGATGTGCAGGGGCTGATTTTGGCGCCTACCCGGGAGCTGGCCATCCAGATCGGCGATGAGCTGCGGGGCCTGCTGACCTTCTATCAGGGCATCCGGGTGGCCGTTCTCTACGGCGGTGCCGGCCTGGGCGGACAGGTCCAGCAGCTGGAAAAGCATCCTCAGATCGTGGTGGCCACCCCCGGCCGTCTCATGGACCATTATAACCGGAAAAACATCCGCCTGGACAAGATCCAGACCGTGGTGCTGGACGAGGCGGACCGGATGCTGGACATGGGTTTCTTCAAGGACGTGACCCGCATCATCGACAAGGTGAAAAACCGCCGGAATTTGGGCCTGTTCTCTGCAACCATTTCCCAGGAGGTCATGACCGTTTCCTGGATGTACCAGCGGGATGAGGTGGAGATCACTGTGGAGCCCAAGCAGGAGGACCGGCCGGACATCGACCAGTACAGCCTTACCGTGACGCCTCTGGAAAAAGCCGAGACCACTTTGCGGCTCATTCAGTCCCAGAGCTTCGAGCGGGTGATGATCTTCTGCAACACGAAACACATGTGCCAGCGGCTCAGCGATGAATTGCAGCGGGCCGGGCTGGACTGCGAGTGTATCCACGGCGACATCCGCCAGAGCCAGCGGGAAAAGACCATGCAGCGCTATCGGGAGGGCAAGCTGGCCGTGCTGGTGGCTACGGATGTGGCCTCCCGGGGCATCGACGTGGACGACGTGGACTGCGTCATCAACTATGACATTCCCGAAGAAAACGAATATTATGTCCACCGCATCGGTCGGACGGGCCGTGCCAAAAAGAAGGGCGTGGCCTGGTCTCTGGTGGGCAACTTCCCGGAGAAGGCCAAGCTGGACGAAATTGCGAAATTTTCTCAATATACCATCCGGCCCATGGTGCTTGCCGCCGACGGCAGCCTGAGCGAGGAAGAGATCAAACCGGTGGTGCCGGTATCCAAGCGCCGGCGGCTCCGTTGACCGGGCCGGAACGGGGCCTGCTGCTTCTGGGGAGCCACTTGGGGGACCCGGAACGCAGACCCATGACCCTGGCGCAGATCCGGCGGCTGGGGGACCGGGTTCGGGCCACAGACTTTTCCGGCGAGGACCGGGACCTGACCGAACAGGATCTGAAGGCCCTGGGCTACGGGCCGGAGGACGCCAGGCTGATTTTGAACCTGCTGGCCCAGGAGGACCTGCTGGAGGACTATCTCCGTCGGGGCCGCCGGGCCGGATGCCGGGTGCTGACCCGCATTTCGCCGGGGTATCCGGAAAAACTCCGGTCCCGGCTGGGACTGGACACCCCGGTGTGCCTGTGGCTCCGGGGAGACGAAGCCTTGCTGGAACGGCCCATGATCGCCCTGGTTGGCAGCCGGGAACTGGAACCGGAAAACGAGGCCTTTGCCCGGGAAGCGGGCCGTCAGGCGGCGCAGCAGGGCTATGTGCTGGTGTCCGGCAACGCCCGTGGGGCGGACCGCACCGGCCAGCGGGCCTGCCGGGACCGGGGCGGCAGCTATATCAGTGTGGTGGCCGACGAACTGGAAAAATGGGAGCCCCGGCCAAACTGCCTATACCTCAGCGAGGACGGCTTCGGGGAGCATTTTTCCGCCCAGCGGGCCTTGAGCCGGAACCGCATCATCCACGCCCTGGGGGACGGAACGCTGGTGGCCCAATGCCGCCTGGAAATGGGCGGCACCTGGAGCGGTACCACCCAGAATCTGCGCCGGGGCTGGTCCCCGGTGACCTGCTTTGAGGATGGCAGTGCCGCCATGGAGGCATTATACGCCATGGGGGCCGAGGGCGTTTCCCTGTCGGGCCTTTCCGACCTGGAGGCCCTGTGCCGCCGGGAACCCACGCTTTTTGACGGAAAAGGAGATTTTTTATGAGCCGTGCAGACGAGCTTTACCGGGCCACCTGCCTGGATATTCTGGAAAACGGGTATTCCGATGCCGAAGAACAGGTGCGCCCCCATTGGGCGGACGGTACCCCGGCCCATACCATCAAGAAATTCGGCGTGGTGAACCGGTACGACCTGCGGGAAGAGTTCCCCATTATGACCCTCCGGCGGACCTACTGGAAGTCGGCGCTGGATGAGATTTTATGGATCTGGCAGAAGAAATCCAACCGCATTGCGGACCTGGGTAGCCACGTGTGGGACGAATGGGCCGGCCCGGACGGGACCATCGGCAAGGCCTACGGCTATCAGCTGGGGGTGAAGCACCATTATCCTGAAGGGGACTTCGACCAGGTGGACCGGGTGCTGTACGATCTGAAGCACAACCCCGCCTCCCGGCGCATCCTGACGAATATCTATAATTTCCAGGATCTCCACGAGATGAACCTGTACCCCTGCGCCTATTCCATGACGTTCAATGTGACGGGCCATACCCTGAACGCCATTCTGAATCAGCGGAGCCAGGATATGCTCACCGCCAACAACTGGAACGTGGTCCAGTATGCCCTGCTGACCCACATGATGGCCCAGGTGTCCGGCCTGGAGGCGGGGGAGCTGGTCCATGTGATCGCAGACTGCCATATTTACGACCGGCATATCCCCGCCGTGAAGGCCATGCTGGACCGGGAGGGCTATCCGGCCCCTACCCTGCGGATGGACAAGAGCGTCACGGACTTCTACGCCTTCACAAAGAACAGCTTTACCCTGGAGGGATATCAGTACCATTCCTTTGATTTTGAGATTCCCCTGGCCATCTAAGGAGGCGGACCATGAAAGCCATTGTTGCGGTATATGACGATTGGGGCATCGGGGCCAATGGCACCCAGCCGGTGGCCCTCAGCGCCGACCGGAAATTTTTTCGGGAAATGACCAGGGGAGCCTGCGTCATTGTGGGACGGCGGACCCTGGCGGATTTCCCCGGCGGGCGGCCCTTGCCCAACCGGGAGAACCGGGTGCTGACCCGGGATAAAAACCGGACTATCCCCGGGGCCGTTCTCTGCGGAAGCCCGGAGGAGGCGGCGGAAAACGCCCCGGAGAACACGTTCGTCATCGGCGGCGGCAGTGTGTACGCTCAGATGCTGCCCTATTGCCGGGAGGTGATCGTCACAAAGGTCTACACAGCCCCCGTGTCGGATACGTTTTTCCCGAATCTGGATGCCGACCCGAACTGGACAGCCGTCGAAACATTGCAGCGGGGAGAGGAAAACGGCATTGCCTACGCAATGATCCGATACGTGCGGAAATAATCAAAGCGGCATCTCTTTTGAGATGCCGCTTTGAATACTGTATTTAAGCCTCGTCCTGGCCGTTGTCACAGTTGGGGCACTTGCCGTCTTCGTTCAACGGCGAACCGCACTTGCTGCAGAAGTTGGGCGCAGACGGATTTTGAGAACTCTGGGGACGCACGGCCTTCGAGTGAAGCTGCTGGCGCAGCGCGCTCATATCCGGAGCTGCGAAAACGCCGTCCTGCTCCTTGCCTCCGTTCTGATTGCGGAGCTTGTTGTTGATGGAGATCACGTTCTTCAGCAGCAGGACCGCCATCATCAGCAGCTCATACACGAGCCGGATCACAATGGGGCCCAGGATCATGATCATGATCCCGTAGCCGCCCAGCCAGTGGCGGTCGCCATAGAAGTCCTTCGGCGCGGCAAAAAGCATGAAGAAACCGAGGATGATCATGTCGGCCGTAAAGAAAATGTACAGAGCCTGCAGGATCTTCTCCACAATCAGGTACTTGAAATTGCAGGTATCGTGCAGAAACTTGCCAAAAGCATTGAGCTTCTCACGACATTTTTCAGGGACGATAAACACATAGGCCAGAATCGTGGCAATGACGGCCAGAACACCGCCGATGACGCTGAACGCGCCGAGCTGTTGGAATACGTTTAAAGGATTCATGGGGTATCTCTCTTTCTTTTCTGTAATTGCCCGGGGAGACAGGCATCCCCCAAGCGGAGAATAGCATACTCGGAAATTCGGGATTTGTCAAGACGGAATCCGTATCTATTCTCTTTTTACTTCTCTCTCTTATCCGTAGACGATCGCTGGAGAAGAGAACAAAAAGAAACGACAATTCTCTGGCTGGAATTGTCGTTTCTTTCTGGCGGAGAGTGTGAGATTCGAACTCACGGTGGGTCTCCCCATCACCAGTTTTCAAGACTGGCTCCTTAAACCCCTCGGACAACTCTCCATAGGTGTCCAGTATAACATTTTCCGGGAAACATGTCAAGCGGACGGACAGCTTTGGAACACAAAACGTCCTGCGAAAAAAAGATGGATTTTTGCGAAAAAAGGGGTTGACAAAACGGGGGCGAGCGTGTATAATGAACCCCGTCGCTGAGGTGAGCAACGCAAAAGCGACACGAAGGGAGCATAGCTCAGCTGGGAGAGCACATGCCTTACAAGCATGGGGTCACAGGTTCGAGCCCTGTTGTTCCCACC
>OIWM01000104.1_pt1 | contig 97144 bp, 105 predicted proteins | sample 1587451 | NCBI WGS metagenome assembly OIWM01 (sample SAMEA3888907, study PRJEB22519) | human gut metagenome | biome: human gut; feature: human-associated habitat; material: faeces | place: Denmark | collected 2011 | reverse complement strand
CGCAGATGCCGTGCCGCAGCCGCCGAAGCGGTGCTTAAGCCGTAAGGCGGGAATTATGCGGTGTTGCCATAGGAAGGCTTGCGCACAATTTACGTTTTATCTATGGACGTGCGCCCCTGCTGTACGGTATACTATAGACAAACCGCCTGCCAGCCTGTGACCACGGAGGTAGACTTTGAGAAAGAACATCCTAGCCAAGCTCTCGCCCTTCCATTTTTTGATGCTGCTGATCGCGGGCATCATCAATGCTATCGGTGTAACGCTGTTTATTGCGCCGGTACAGCTGTACGACAGCGGCATCTCCGGCACATCCATCCTGCTCTCCCAGCTGACGCCGGACTATCTTTCGCTGTCCTTCTTCCTGATCCTGCTCAACATCCCGCTGCTGCTGTTCGGCTTCAAGCGGCAGGGGGCAGTGTTCTCGATTTACGCCATCTTCACGGTTTGCGTCTACTCGGTGGCGGCCTGGCTCATCACCGATGTGCTGCCCATCGACGTCAGCATTGCCTCGCCGCTGGCGGGCACGGATTTGTTTTTGTGTGCGCTGTTCGGCGGTATCATCTCGGGCGTTGGCAGCGGCCTGGCCATCCGCTACGGCGGCGCGATGGACGGCATTGAGGTCGTCGCCGTCATCTTTGCAAAGCCGCTCGGGCTGTCCGTCGGTACATTTGTGCTGATTTACAACGTGCTGCTGTACATAATCTGCGGCATCGTGATGGGCAGCTGGATACTGCCGCTCTACTCCATCGTCACCTACGCGGCGGGCTCCAAGACCGTAGACTTCATCGTGGACGGCCTTGACAGCGCCAAGGCAGCCATGATCATCACGACCCACCCGGACGAGATCGCCCGCGCCGTGTCGGAGGAATTCGGCACGGGCCTGACCATCATAGACGCCCACGGCTTCTACTCGGACACGCCCAAGACGGTGCTGTACGTTGTGGTCAACCGCTTCCAGACCGTCAAGCTCAAGACGCTGGTCAAGGGTGTCGACGCAAACGCCTATATGGCCATCAGCCCGGTGGCCGACCTGCTGCACGGCAGCAAGGAAGAAGAAACCGCCTGACCCAAGCCCCCTGCATCCCCGCGATGCAGGGGGCTTTTTGTGACATAATCCGCGGACTGCCTGCACATTCTAATCCCAAAGCGAGGGATGAATATGCACCGACACAAATTTTTACGGCATGCGGCGGCTGTCCTGGCGGCAGCGGCCCTGCTGGCGGCCGTGGTACTGGCGGGCTTGGCGGCGGCTCTGCCGGATACACTTTACACCGACGGCCCGGCGGCGGAGCTGGAAATTGCCTCGATGCCCTACCTGACCGTAAAAAAGCGGCAGGGGAGTGTGGCCGCGGACAGCACGACGCCTGACACAAGCGCCAACGTCACGCTGACGCTGTTCGGCACGCTGCCGGTCAAGACCGTGCGTGCCGTCAGCACCGAGCGGCGCACCGTGCAGGTCTGCGGGACACCGTTCGGCGTCAAGCTGTTCTCCGACGGGGCGCTTGTCGTGGCGTTCTCGGATCGCTACACGGCGCAGGGCAGCGAGAACCCCGCCAAGGCAGCCGGGCTGCGGCTGGGCGATTTGATCATCTCCGCCAACGGCAGGCCGGTACGCAGCAACGAGGACCTGACCGCGGCCATTCAGGCGGCGGGCGGCGCGCCCCTGACCGTGGTGTACCGGCGCAGCGGTGCCCGGCACACGGCGACGCTGACCCCGACGACGGACGAAAGCGGTCACTACAAGGCGGGCGTCTGGGTGCGGGACTCGGGCGCGGGCATCGGCACAATGAGCTTTGTGGACCCGCAGCGCGGCACATTCGCGGGGCTGGGGCATTCCATTAGCGATGCCGACACAGGTGCGGATCTGACGCTGCTCTCCGGGGAAATCGTCCCGGTGACGATTACCGGCTGCATCCGCGGCGCAGCGGGCAGTCCGGGCGAGCTGCGCGGCGAGTTCGCCGCCGCGCCAGCCGGAACCGTGTTGGCCAACGATGCCGCCGGGGTCTACGGCAGCTACACCGGCAGCTGCACCGCCCCGGCACTGCCCGTGGCAAATTTGCAGGAGGTCACGCCCGGCGAGGCCGAGCTGTGGACCACTGTGCTGGGCACGACGGCGCAGCCCTATACGATTCAGGTCGAGCGTGTGACGATGACCGGCAGCGACCCGAACCGAAACCTGCTGATCCGCGTGACGGACAAGCGCCTGCTTGACGCCACCGGCGGCGTAGTGCAGGGTATGAGCGGTTCGCCCATCGTGCAGAATGGCCGTCTGGCGGCAGTGCTTACCCATGTGCTGGTGAACGATCCGAGCAGGGGCTACGCAATCTTTGCGACAACCATGCTGGAAAAAGCAGATGCTGTCGTCAGCAGCAAATGAGCGCCGAAAGTGGGACGCAGCGGACGAAAAAGCGGGACTGCTGACCGACAACAAAAACCACGAAAAGAATAAAATGATGTTGATACGTGTACTATTTTGCCGATGACTGACGAATTATAGAAAAAATTGTCGAACGAAAATTTCGGGAAATAACAATAAACAGCGGGAAATCTATTGATAAATGTGGGAAAATATGGTAGAATTCCCAATGTAAACAGAAACCGAGCGAAGTTTACGCGCGGGGTACGCGCAGCTCAAAATGTATGGAGGATATGTGACGATGGAAAAGATCAAATTTGTAATGACCGACACGGACACGCAGGTGTCCGCTGTGTGCCGCCGTGCGCTGGAAGCCAAAGGCATTGCCGTGACCGTCTGTGAGAAAAACGGCACCAAGGCCCTGGAAACCCTTCTGGCCGTTCATCCGCAGGCCGTTCTGCTGGATGCGTTCATGCCGGACCTGGACGCGATCACGGTCAAGCAGCGCTACGAGGCCCAGAACACCAGCAGCACCCACACGACGTTCTTCGTCACGGGGGCATTCCAGAGCGAGGAGATGGAGCAGGAACTTCTTGACAGCGGGTTCTCGTTCTTCTTCGTCAAGCCGTTTGACGAGTCGGTCCTCGTCAGCCGTGTGCTGAAGGCGGCGGGCAACACAATGCGCCCGCAGGTCGTCTCGCAGGACAGCGATGAGCTGACCGTGACGGAAATTCTGCACCAGATCGGCGTACCCGCGCACATCAAGGGTTACCAGTTCCTGCGCGACGCCATTCTGCTGACGATCTCCGACCACGGGTACATCAACGCCGTGACCAAGCGGCTTTATCCCGAAATCGCCAAGCGCAACATGACCACGGCCAGCCGCGTCGAGCGCGCGATCCGCCACGCCATCGAGGTCGCCTGGGACCGCGGCGACGTGGATACGCTGAACAGCTACTTTGGCTATACGATCCACAACCTGCGCGGCAAGCCGACGAACAGTGAATTTATTGCCATGATAAGCGATAAAATTCGTCTGGACAAAAAGCGGCATGCGTAAACTGCCCGCCGCCCGGTTGCCACACTCCCAACTTCGTGTTATAATACATTTATTATAAGGCAATACCAAAACAAAAGCACCGCAGGATGCACACTGCGTCCGCCGGTGCCGCCCAAATAACACGGAGAGGGAATCGGCTATGGACAAAATGCTTAAAATTGCGGTTGCGGGAACGGGCTATGTGGGACTTTCCATTGCAACGCTGCTGGCGCAGCACCACGAGGTCTGCGCGATTGACGTGATCCCGGCCAAGGTCGATCTCATCAACCGGCGCAAATCTCCGATCCGGGACGAATACATTGAAAAATACCTGGCCGAAAAAGAACTGAAACTGACCGCCACGCTTGACCCGGCACAGGCGTACAGCGGCGCGGACTTTGTCGTCATCGCCGCGCCCACAAACTACGACAGCCGCACCCAGCACTTTGACACCTCGGCTGTCGAGGCGGTCATTCAGCTTGTCATGCGGTACAACCCCAACGCCGTCATGGTCATCAAGTCGACGATTCCCGTGGGCTACACGGTGTCGGTGCGCGAAAAATTCGGCAGCAGCAACATCATCTTCAGCCCCGAGTTCCTGCGCGAGTCGAAGGCACTCTACGACAACCTTTACCCGAGCCGCATCATTGTCGGCACTGACCTGAACGACCCGCGCCTGGTGGAGGCTGCGCACACCTTTGCGGCGCTGCTGCAGGAGGGAGCTATCAAGGAGAACATCGACACGCTGTTCATGGGCTTCACCGAGGCCGAGGCTGTCAAGCTGTTTGCCAACACCTATCTGGCGCTGCGCGTGGCGTACTTCAATGAGCTGGACACCTACGCCGAGAGCAAGGGTCTGAATACCCAGCAGATCATCGACGGTGTCTGCCTTGACCCGCGTATCGGCAGCCACTACAATAATCCCAGCTTCGGCTACGGTGGCTATTGCCTGCCCAAGGATACCAAGCAGCTGCTGGCCAACTATGCCGATGTGCCCGAAAAGCTGATCGAGGCCATTGTTGACAGCAACCGCACCCGCAAGGACTTTATCGCGGATCGTGTGCTGAAGCTGGCCGGGTACTACGGCTACGCTGACGAGAATGAGTATGACGCCGGCAGGGAAAAGCCCGTGACCATCGGCGTCTACCGCCTGACGATGAAGAGCAACAGCGATAACTTCCGCCAGAGCTCGATTCAGGGTGTCATGAAGCGCATCAAGGCCAAGGGGGCGACGGTCATCATCTATGAGCCGACGCTGCAGGATGGCGAGACCTTCTTTGGCAGTGTTGTTGTCAACGATTTGGACAGGTTCAAGGCACAGTCGCAGGCCATTCTGGCAAACCGCTATGACAAATGCCTGGACGACGTAAAGGAAAAGGTCTACACACGCGACATCTTCCGCCGCGATTGACCGCGTTTGCCATGCTGTTTATGCAGCTGCGCCGCGCCCCGATGACCCGGGGCACGGCAGCAGCTGCTTTATTTTTTGAAATTCAGGCAAAATCCGGCAGAAAAATGTAAAAACGCGCTTGACAGATGTCCCTCCTTCGTGTATAATCATACCTGTTGTTTGCCTCTGTAGCTCAGTCGGTAGAGCAGGGGACTGAAAATCCCCGTGTCATTGGTTCGATTCCGATCGGAGGCACCATTTTATGCGGCCGTAGCTCATCTGGTAGAGCGCCACCTTGCCAAGGTGGAGGTAGCGAGTTCGAGCCTCGTCGGCCGCTCCACTTTTGACCACCCTTCGGGGTGGTTTTTTTGTGCCGAAATCTCACCAAAATAGTGCATACCTCGACTTTTGCCCATTGACAGCGGCACTTTTATAACAGTATACTTAAACTGTTCTTTTGAGAAAGCGGAAGAACGATTTGCGGTATAGTATTAAAAGGAGTGCGGAATCATGAAAAACTCGAACAGTAAAACCTTCGTTGCCGTCGGCATCGGCGCAGCCCTGTTCTTTGTTCTGGGGCGCTTTGTTGCTATCCCCAGCCCGGTGCCCAACACCAACATCAGCCTGCAGTACGCGGTGCTCGGTCTGCTGGCCGCCATGTACGGCCCTGTGGCCGGCGCCCTGATCGGCTTCATCGGCCATGCCCTCATCGACCTGTCCTGGGGCGGCATCCCGTGGTGGAGCTGGGTCATCGCCTCCGCCTTCACCGGCGTGGTCGTCGGCCTGTTTGCCAAGAAGCTGAATGTGCAGGAGGGCGACTTCAACAAGCGTAAGGTCGCCACCTTCGCCATTGCCAATGTCGCGGCCCATGCCATTGCCTGGATCGTCGTTGCGCCTGTGCTGGACATCCTGATCTACGCCGAGCCCGCCAAAAAGGTCTTTGCACAGGGTGCGTTTGCCGCTGTGTCCAACATCATCACGGCTGTCGTCGTCGGCGGCCTGCTGATTCTGGCCTACACCAAGACCATCGCCAAGAAGGGCTCTCTGGACAAAGAGTGATCCGCTGTTAAACCCGTATGCCTTCCCACAAACGCGGGAAGGCATTTTGCTGTTCCACCACAATTTCCCCTGCGAGGTGCCGTATGGCTGAAACGAGAACCCCGATCATATCCTTCAAAAATTTTTCCTTCCAATACCGCGCCCAGAAGCAGCCCACGCTGCATGACATCAATCTGGACATCTACCCCGGGGAGCGCGTGCTGATCGCCGGGCCGTCCGGCAGCGGCAAGTCCACGCTGGCGGCCTGCATCAACGGCCTGAACCCGTTCTCCTACCCCGGCGAGTGCACGGGCACGCTGACTGTGGACGGCGTGGACGCGCCCCACAGCAGTATTTTTGAGCTGGCGGGCCACGTCGGCACGGTGCTGCAGGACCCGGACGGCCAGTTCATCGGCTTGACGGTGGGGGAGGACATCGCCTTTGCGCTGGAAAACAGCTGCACCCCGCAGGACGAAATGCACGAGATCACCCGCCGCGCCGCCGAGCTGGTCGGCATCGAGAACCACCTCGACTACGCTCCGCACGAGCTTTCCGGCGGCCAGAAGCAGCGCGTCAGCCTCGCAGGCGTCATGGTCGACGAGGTGAAGATTTTACTGTTCGATGAGCCGCTGGCAAACCTTGACCCGGCCACGGGCAAGCAGGCCATTGAGCTGATCGACACGATCCAGCAAAAGACCGACACGACGGTCCTCATCATTGAGCACCGCCTTGAGGACGTGCTCTGGCGCAGCGTGGATCGCATTGTGCTGGTCAACGAGGGCCGCATCCTGGCCGACCTGCGCCCCGACGAGCTGCTGTCCGGCGCACTGCTGGCAGAAAACGGCATCCGTGAGCCGCTTTACGTCACGGCCATGCGGTATGCGGGCATTGACATCACGCCCGCCAAGCACCCCGCCCACGTTGACTCCGTCGTGCTGGATGACGCCGATACCGAGAAGCTGCGCGCCTGGTTCCGCGCCGAGCCGCTGCCCGCGGCCAAGCCTGCCCCGACCCCGCTGCTGGAGGTCAAGGGCCTGTCCTTCGGCTACAGCAAGGACCGGCACACCCTGTCTGACGTGAGCTTCACGATTGGAAAAGGGGAGATGGTCAGCATCGTGGGCCGCAACGGCGCGGGCAAGTCAACGCTCTCCAAGCTGATCTGCGGCTTTGAGACGCCCGACAGCGGTGAAATTTTCTTTGACGGAAAAGACCTGAAAGACGAAAACATCCGCCGCCGCGCCAGGCATATCGGCTATGTCATGCAGAACCCGAACCAGATGATCTCCAAGACGATGATCTTTGACGAGGTCGCGCTGGGCCTGCAGGGCAGCGGCCTGACCGATGCTGAGATTCGCGCCAGGGTCGAGGACACGCTGAAGGTCTGCGGCTTGTACCCGTTCCGCAACTGGCCCATCTCGGCGCTGAGCTTCGGCCAGAAAAAGCGCGTGACCATCGCCAGCGTGCTGGTACAGGACCCCGAGCTTATCATTCTGGACGAGCCGACGGCGGGCCAGGATTTCCGACATTACACCGACATTATGGAGTTCCTGCGCGGGCTGAACGCCAAGGGTGTGACCGTGGTCATGATCACCCACGACATGCACCTGATGCTGGAATACACGCCGCGGGCGCTGGCCTTTTGCGACGGGCGGCTCATTGCGGACCGCAGCGCGGCGGCCATCCTCTGTGACCCGGCGCTGATCGAGCAGGCGGCCTTGAAGGAGACGAGCCTTTACACGCTGGCCAACCGCTGCGGCATAACGCCCGCCGAGAAATTTGTGGAGCGCTTTATCGCGGCAGACAGGGAGGTGCGCGCCGATGGCTGCTAATACCGTTTTGAACTATATACCGCGCAAAAGCGTGGTACACGACCTGACAGGCACGACAAAGCTGGCGTTCTTTCTGCTGTTTACCTTCGCCAGCATGATCACCTACAACACCTGGGTGCTGCTGGGGCTGATGGCCGTCAGCCTTGCGGTGTTCAGGCTCAGCCACATCAAGCTGCGCGAGGTTCGTTTCATGCTGGTCTTTATGCTGGTGTTCCTCGCGCTGAACGACCTGTTCATCTTCCTGTTCGACCCGAACCAGGGCACGGCGCTCTACGGCACCCGCACGGTGCTTTGCCACCTGTTCTGGCGGTACGACCTGACCGCCGAGCAGCTGTTTTACATGTTCAACATCTCGCTGAAATATTTTGTCGCGCTGCCGGTGGCCATTCTGTTCATCTCGGCCACGAACCCCAGTGAGTTCGCCGCCAGCCTGAACAGCATCGGCATCTCATACAAGGTCGGTTATTCCGTTGCCATTGCGCTGCGGTACATTCCGGATATTCAGCGCGATTACCACAGCATCAGCCAGGCACAGCAGGCCCGCGGCGTCGAGCTGGGCCGCAGCGAGCCGTTCTTCAAGCGCCTGAAGAACTCGGTCAGCATCCTGCTGCCGCTGATTCTGACGAGCTTGAACCGCATCGACACAATCTCCAACGCCATGGAGCTGCGCGGCTTCGGCAAGCATGACAAGCGCACCTGGTACACCCGCCGCCCCTTTGCCCGCCGCGATTTTATCGCGCTGGCAGTCGGCGTCGTGCTGCTGCTCATCAGCCTGACCGTGACGATCAGGTTTGGACGGTTTTACAATCCGTTTGTGTAAAAAACGGAAAATGCGCCCCTGCGGCATAACTCCGTAGGGGCGCATTCTATATGAGCCCGTGCCCGTTTGCGGTGGCGGAAGCTTTCCCGGGCGGATATGGAATCCGCCCCTACACAGAGGGACGGTGCCTGCATCGACTCGGAAAGTCCGTGTTGCCGTGGTCGAACAATGCCCGCCCCTGCAACCCATCAAAAAAACAGCCGCCCGCTCAGGCATCGTACCTGGGCGGGCGGCTGTTATTCTGATTTTACTGCATCAGCCCACACACCAGCTGTGCATAGGCAACGGGGTCCTCAATGGGCAGACCGGCGATCAGCAGGGCCTGGTCATAGAGCAGCTCAGCGTACTTGGCGACTTTGTCGGTGTCGCCCGCGGCGTGGGCAGCCTTCAGGGCGGCAAAGACCGTGTGGTTCGGGTTCAGCTCCAGCACCTTCGTGCTCTCGACGCCCTCTGCGTTGGGCATGCGGCGCAGTACCTTCTCCATCTCCATCGAGATACCGCCCTCGGCAGACAGGGTGACGGGGTGTTCCTGCAGGGTCGGATTGACCTTGACCTCCTTGACCTTGCCGTTCAGGTCCTTCTTGATTTCCTCAAACAGGTCCTTGTTCTCGGTCTCGGCAGCCTCAGCGGCCTTCTTCTCGTCCTCGGTCTCCAGACCCAGGTCACCGGAGTTGATGTTCTTAAACTCCTTCTCCTTGTAGTCGCGCATCATCTGCAGGCAGAACTCATCCACATCCTCGGTGCAGAGCAGCAGGTCGTAGCCCTTGCTCAACACCAGCTGGGCGTTGGGCAGCTTGCCCAGACGGTCCGTGTCGTCACCGGCGGCAAAGTAGATGCACTTCTGACCCTCGGGCATCTTCTCGACGTACTCGTCCAGCGTGACGAGCTTTTTCTCCTTGGCGGAGTAGAACATCAGCAGGTCGCCCAGCAGATCCTTGTGCATGCCGTAGTCGCCGTAGATGCCGAACTTGATCTGGCGGCCAAAGTTCTTCCAGAAGGTCTCATACTTCTCGCGGTCATTGACGAGCATCGCGTGCAGCTCGTTCTTGATCTTCTTTTCCAGAGAATTGCGCATCAGCTTGAGCTGGTTGTCCTTCTGCAGCGTCTCACGGCTGATGTTCAGACTCAGATCCTCGCTGTCCACAACACCCTTCACAAAGCTGAAATAATCCGGCAGCAGGTCGGCACACTTCTCCATGATCATAACGCCGGAGGCATACAGCGCCAGGCCCTTCTCATACTCCTTGGTGTAGTAGTCATACGGGGTCGAGCCGGGGATGAACAGCAGCGCGGTGTAGGTCGCCGTACCCTCGGTGCGGCTGGTGATGACGCGCAGCGGGTCGGTGTAGTCCATGAACTTGTTCTTGTAGAACTCGTTGTAGTCCTCGTCCTTGACCTCGTTCTTCGGGCGCTTCCAGATGGGCACCATGCTGTTCAGCGTTTCCAGCTCGGTGTAGGTCTCGTACTCGGGCTTGTAGTCGTCGCCCGCGTCCTCCGGCTTCGGCTTCTGGCGGGATTTCTCGCGGTACATCGTGATGGGGAAGCGGATGTAGTCGCTGTACTTCTTAACGAGGTTTGCAAGCTCGTAATCCTCGAGGTACTCGCTGTACTTGTCGGTATCGGTGTCGTCCTTCAGCACCAGAATGATCTCGGTGCCGACGTCCTCCTTGTCAGCCTCGGTCAGGATGTAGCCCTCGACGCCGGTGGACTCCCACTTCCAGGCCGTGTCAGCGCCCTGCGCGCGGGAGATGACGGTGACCTTTTTGGCCACCATGAACGCGGAATAGAAGCCAACGCCGAACTGACCGATGATGTCGATGTTGTCGCTCTGGTTCTCGGTCTTGAAGTCAAGGGAGCCGGACCTGGCAATCGTGCCGAGGTTCTTCTCCAGCTCCTCCTTCGTCATGCCGATGCCGTTATCGGTGATGGTCAGCGTGCGGCTGTCCTTGTCGGGCTGGATGTGGATTTTCAGGTCGTCCTTCGTGATGCCGATGGACGTGTCGGTCAGGCTCTTGAAGTAGCGCTTGTCGCAGGCGTCCGATGCGTTGGAGATCAGCTCACGCAGGAAGATCTCGCGGTTTGTATAGATAGAATTGATCATCAGGTCAAGCAGCTTTTTGCTCTCGGCCTTAAACTGATGCATAGCCATGGTAGAAAACCTCACTTTATACAAATGAAATTAGCACTCGTTTATTTCAACTGCTAAAGCTAGCTTAGCACTCTTTTTAATAAAGTGCAACCCTTGCACAGCATTTTAACAAAAAATTTAAATTCAGGGCTTTTCAAACGTGGGAATTTGCGGTATGCTAACAATGTATAAGGTATTCTGTTAAACAGCGCGGTAGGGGCCGGGCATGCCCGGCCCGCGGGCTTGCCCGTGAATGTCTGCCTGCGTACAGCTGCGGGCCGCATATAGGCGCCCCCTACGCCCTGCCGACAAAAAACGATCCCTTACCATAGAAATACAGTAGAAAGAAGAATCCATCATGCAAATATACACCCACACTCTCCCCGGCGGCGCACAGCTCATCGGGTATCTGCGCGATAGGACCGTCGAGATGCCTGCCTTCAACACCCGTCCGGCCATTCTCATCCTGCCGGGCGGCGGCTACGCCTGGTGCAGCAAACGCGAGGCCGACCCCGTTGCCATGCAGTTCCTGCAGGCTGGCTACAACGTCTTTACCCTCTATTACACCTGCCGAAGTGACGAGACCGTGCCCGCGCTGCGTTGGCAGCCGCTGATCGATGCTGCCGGGGCGATCCTGCATATCCGCCGCAATGCAGAGCAGTTCGGTACCGACCCGGCGAAAATCGCCATCTGCGGCTTCTCGGCGGGCGGCCATCTGGCGGCGTCCACGGCCATCCTGTGGGACGCCGAGCCTGTGCAGACCGCCCTTGGCATCCACGGCACCGAGGCCCGCCCCGATGCCGTTGTGCTGGGCTATCCGGTCATCACGGCGGGGGAATACCGCCACGACGGCTCTATTGTCAACCTCTGTGGCGATGACGCCGACCTGCGCGCCACAATGAGCCTGGAAAACCAGGTCCGCGACGGTCTGCCGCCCTTCTTCGTCTGGCATACGGTGGAGGACCCGTCCGTCCCCGTGCAGAACTCTTTGATGCTTGCCGGTGCGCTGACAGCCCATAAGGTCCCGCTGGAGCTGCATCTTTTCGCCCACGACGGCCACGGCACAAGCACCTGCACGCGGGAGGTCAACACCCCCAACAAGCACAACAGCGCCTGGGTGGCCCTCTGCACGGACTGGCTGGCCGAAACCTTTGATTTTCACCTGTAACAGGAGATGACAAAGCATGAAAATCATGTTTTACGCGCTGCGCCCCTTTGATGAGCAGCAATACTGCGAGCCCTACAAAGCCCGCTACGGCATCGACTACACCGGCACGCCCGACGTGCCGCGCCCGGATAACCTGCATCTGGCCGAGGGCTGCGACGCCGTCAGCACGAACCCCTGCGAGATACGCCCTGAATATTTGCAGGCATGGGCTGAAATGGGCGTCAAATATCTGCCCTGCCGCAGCATCGGCTATGATCATATCCCGCTGGACACCGCCAAAAAGCTGGGTCTGCGCATCAGCCACAGCCATTACCCGCCGGACGGCGTGGCCAACTATACGATCATGCTCATGCTAATGTGTACCCGCCGCATGAACGAAATCATGCTGCGCGCCAACGTGCAGGACTACTCGCTGCCCGGCAAGATGGGCCGCGATATTTCCGGCTGCACGGTGGGCGTCATCGGTACGGGCAAGATCGGCCAGACGGTCATCCGCCACCTGAGCGGCTTCGGCTGCAAGATTTTGGCCTACGACCTCTACCCGAACGACGCGGTCAGGCAGTACGCTGACTACGTCACGCTGGACGAGCTTTACGCGCAAAGTGACATTATCACGCTGCACACGAACGCCACGGCGGAAAACCACCACCTCATCAACGCCGGCGCCCTTGCAAAAATGAAGGACGGCGTGCTGCTCGTCAATACGGCGCGGGGCACGCTCATTGACCCCGACGCGCTGATCGCCGGGCTGGAAAGCGGCAAGATCGGCGGCGCGGGCCTCGACGTCATTGAGGATGAGACCGGTATTTACTATTACAACCGCATGGGGCAGGCTATCCCGAACCGCGAACTGAACCTGCTGCGCAGCTATCCCAATGTCATCGTAAGCCCGCACACGGCGTTTTACACCGACGTCAATGTCGCCAGCATGGTGCAGAGCCCGTTTGAGGCGCTGGACGCCTACGCCCACGGCCAGCCCTACGCCGGTGAGGTGCAGCTGTGATGCCAGCCGTTGAGCCGGGCCGCTGCGGCGAACACTGGGACGACTGCCCGCGGCTGGCGGCAGGGGACCGCTTTGACTTTGCCTGTGCGGGCTGCGGAGACTGCTGCCGCCAGAGGCGCGATCTGGTGCTGTCGGGGTATGACCTCTACCGCATTGCGCGGCGGCTTAGCTTGCCGCCCCGTATCGTGGCGGCGGCGTTCTGCAAAAGCTACCTTGCGCCTGAAAGCTGCCTGCCTGCCCTGCGCCTGACGCCGGACCCCAAAACCGGCAACTGCCGCTTTTTTGAGGGCAGCGCCTGCACCATCCACGCCGCGCGCCCGCTGGCCTGTGCGCTCTACCCGCTGGGGCAGAGCATCGACACGGTGACAGCGCAGACGGAATATTACGTACAGACGCCGCTTTGCGGTGCACGGGCAGGGGAGGCACGGACGCTGCAGGACTATCTGCAGGATTCCGCCGTGCTGGACCGCGCGGGGGTGGATGCCCGCTGGGCCATTGTCTGCACGCAGCTTTCCCACCGGTTACAGGCCGCAGGCGGCGCGGATAACCCCCGCTTCTCCGCCGCTGTCAGGCGTATGGAGCGTGCCCTCTACTACGACTACGAGCTCAACGACGACTTCTACCCCCAGTTTTGTCAAAACATAGAAATTTTAATGGCGCTTTTGGACAGGATGCTGTAAAAAACAGCTTTGTAGGGAGCGGTCTTGACCGCTCCGTGCAGCTCTGCGGCAGAATCCAACGCCCTGGAGGGGTCAAGACCCCTCCCTACAAAATTTCCCGTAAATTGTCGGATGCGGGTAAACGGACGGTTTGTAGGGGGAGACATTCATGCCTCCCGTGCACCTTCCCACCGCCACCAACGCCCCGGGAGAGATAAATTCCTCCCCTACAAAACAACAACAAAAGCGCTGTGACCTTTTCAAACAGTCACAGCGCTTTTCCTATATTGCTTTGTAGGGGCCGCACATGTGCGGCCCGCAGCCTGAAGATAACCGCCCATCTGCGGGAAAGCCGCGGGCCGGGCATGCCCGGCCCCTACGTGTAAATCAGCAGATAAAGAATCCGCCTCTGCCGCCGCAGCAGCACCAGCTCAAAATATTGCACACCAATAAATACATCCAGAACGACAGACAGAAAGACCCCGGGCTGCCGCTGGGCTGGGCGTAGGGCTGCTGGTAGCTTGTGTAGCTGCGGCCCGGGCTTTGCAGCTGATCCAGCAGGTTTTGATAAGCGTAGTTGTTCGGCTCCATCGAGACCGCCGTCCGGGCCTCCTCCTGTGCGCGGATGTTGTTGCCAAGCCCCTGATTGGCCAGCGCGGCGTAGTAGTGCCACTGGGCCGTGCGGTTGGCAGCGGGGATGCCGTTCAGCGTGTTCATGGCCTCCTCATAGAAGCCGCTGCGGATGTAGTTTGCCGCGGCACGCAGCTCTGGGTCACCGGCAGCGCTGCCGTAGCTCTGCCGCCCGGACGAGCCGCTTGTGCTGTAATACCCAAACCCGAACGGTCCAAAGCCAAACCCGGCCCCGCTGAACGGGTCCTGATACTGCTGGCTGTAGCCGCTCTGGCTGCTGCCATAGCGCTGCCCGCCAGCACTGTAAGACGCCCCGCCGCCCTGCTTGATGCGCATGATCTCGCTGTAAGCGGCCTGTACCTCTTTAAAGTGCTCCTCCGCCGACGGGTCATCGGGGTGCAGGTCGGGGTGGTACTCCTTGCATTTTTTGCGGTAGGCTTTTTTAATCGTTTCGTCGTCGGCACTGGGGGTGATGCCCAATACACTGTATGGATCAGTCATGGCGCTTTGCCTCCCTGTGCTTGCGTACCAGCGCGTATTTGCTCCACACGCCGGAATAGATCGTGTTGTACAATAGCTTCCCCTCCGGGGTCTCCTTTAAAATCGGCAGCATCTCAAACTGCTGTGCGCAGCGGCCCATTTGCTGGGTCAAAAGCTCGTGGCAGCGTTGCTCATAGGCGGCGGGCGGCAGCTCGTCCGCCAGCTGCCGCAGGGCGTTGAACTGCCCGCGGCGGCTGTCCTTTTCCAGATCGTCGTAGGCGTCCATCAGGTAGATGAACGCCCCCAGCCCATTGCCCATGCCGCGCAGCGCCGGGGCCCAGATGTCGTCGCGGCAAGCGAACACCTCGCCCAGCAGTGCGCCAAAGGCGTTGCACAGCGCGTCCAAATCGTGGCTGCCGGCGCTTTCCAGCGTGTTCAGCCTGTCCAACTGCGCGGCCATGGTCTGCAGCTGGCGCGGCCAGCGCTCCCGCAGGGCGGGCAGGCTTGGCTCCAGCTTTTGCGCCTGCGCCAGACTGGCGCGGCGGTGATCGTCCTGCCAGTCATCGAGAAAGTTGTAGTACGCCAGCGCGGCGGTCATGTCGGCGGCGTAGTCCAGCAGCTCGTTGTCCGCGCGGGGGCGTTTTTTCAGTGGGTGGGGCACGCAGCGGCCTTCGGAAAAGGCTGTGGGCGTGTCATACAGTGCTGTCAGCAGAATGGCGACAAACGCCATGTCATAGCTTAATGCCAACTGTCCGGTGCGTCCGTAGCGGCGGCCCAGCGCCCGGCACAGCCCGCAGTAGTAAGCCTGGTAGCGGTCCATCTCGGCGTCTGCCAGACCCTTACGGTAAAGCGTAACATATCCGAACATCGCGCGTCAACTCTTTTTGATGAACTGATGGCCGCACTTCGGGCAGGTGATGCTGATCTTGCCGCGCCCGCGGGGCACGCGCAGCTGCTGGCCGCACTGGGGGCAGCGGTAATAGTGATAGTCCTTGCGCTGCTTGAACCGCACCTGCTGCTTGCCAAACCACGTGGTAACGCGGTTCTGGTAGGAGAGATATTTGAGGTTTTCACTGTACCGCTTGCGGGTGTTGCGGCTCAAAATGCGGAAATAGCTGTAGACGATGGCCGCCAGCCCCAGCCAGTACAGCACCGGCGACACCCACGCGCCGATGACAATAAGGATAAGCGACGAAATACACAGGAAACCGCCGAACTGGTCGAACCCATATCGGCCCGCCATAAACCGCTGAAACCAGCCTTTCATGTAAAAACCACCTTTTTGCGGCAAAGCCGCATTGTTTTCATCGTACTATTATGGCACACAAATATGGGCAAATCGTGAACAAGCGGGAAATAGAGTTTGAACAAAAGCGGGTTTAAAGTGAATCAGAGAAATAATCACTGTCAATGCGCTTGATTTGGTACACCTTCTGCACAGACACGCCCAAGCCGCACTCAATCATTAAGGAAGTGAGCTTTTGCCCGTCGACTAGAATAATATGCTGTGCATCGGCGTACTCTTTGGCTCCCTTGGAAAATTTAGCAGTTGTAATGAAAAGTCCTTTTTCCACACGGGGCGGGCCCATCATGGCACCGAAAAATTTTTGAATCTCCGGCTTGCCGATGGTAACATCGGGGTTCCAACGTTTAGCCTGGATGTAAATCAGATTGAAGCCGAGTTTGTCCTCATGTATAACACCGTCAATGCCGTCGTCACCACTGGATTTTGTCTAGAAGCCATCGCCGTAATCCATGGCTTTCATCAAGTCAACGACAAGTTGCTCAAAAAATACAGGCGTCTGCTGCATGATTTCGGCAAGCAGGTCATCAGCCAGAGTATCATTGATTGTTTTGTGAAGGGCATCCATCTGCTCTTCGGGAGTTTGCGTATCAGATGGTGTGATGCTTGCAGTGTCGTTTGCGGTATCTACATCGTCAGTCCTGTTTACGAACGCAGCGAAAGATGGATAATTGCTCTCCAAAAATTCGTTTGTGATGGCGACGTCACTGTGAAGAAGTGTGCTCCCGGCTGTAGTGATGATGTAGGTGCCTCGTTTGGGTGAATCTACAAGTCCGGCCTTTTTTAGATAGGTCTTTGCCCAATTCAACCGATTGGCAAACGTAGTCTGCCGCTGGCTCGGCAGCTGCTCAGCTAAATCTTCCGGGGAAAGCTGAAGAATATTTGCTACAGTAGAGGCAACTTCTTTAGCAGTATGAATTTTTCCATCGCTGATTGCGGTAAGGAAGGGGTCATATAGTTCGTTGTACTTAGGTATCGCCATTTTACATCTCCACTTCTTTTATCCGCGCGTCAGCTTCACCACGCACTCCACGTGCTTCGTCCTCGGGAACAGATCCACCGGCTGGACCTCAACGGCTTTATACCCGTGCTCGGTCAGCCACTTGGCATCCCTTGCCGCTGTTGCGGCGTTGCAGCTGACCATGACCACGGTCCGCGGGGCCATCTCGGCAATGGCGGTCAGGGTCGCCTCGTCGCAGCCCTTGCGGGGCGGGTCTACGACGATCACGTCGGGACGCGCACCCTCGGCGGCGAGCTGGGCGGCGGCTGCACCGGCATCCTGACAGCGGAAGTCCGCTCTGTCCGCGTCCAGTCCCAGCCGCGCGGCGGTCTCCTTCGCGCCCTCGACAGCCTGCGGCACGACCTCAACGCCGACTAAGCGCTTGCAGTCCACCAGCATCGAAAGCCCGATCGTGCCCATGCCGCAGTACAGGTCCAGCAAAAAATCGTCCGGCTTCAGCCCGGCGTACTCCCGCGCCTTGGCGTAGAGCACTTCGGCGGCGGGGGTGTTGACCTGGTAAAATTCATGCACACCCATCCGCAGCGGCACACCGGCCAGCGTGTCCTCAATGACGCCGGAGCCCAGCACGGTGCGGGTCCTGCGGCCCAAAATCACGTTCGTCCGCTCACTGTTGCGGTTGACCAAAATCGTCGTTAAGGCAAACTCTTTTTGCAGTGTGGCGCAGATTTCCGCCTCGTTCGGCAGACCGTTGCCGTTTACCACAAAGCACAAAAGCCGCTGCCCGCTGTGCCAGCCCTGACGCATGTACAAATGGCGCACGCGGCCCGTGTGGGTCTCCTCGTTGTAGGCAGTGATGCCGTTCTCCTCCAGCAGCGCACAGGCGCGGGCGGCCAGCTCGTTCATCCACGCGGGCTGCAGCTTGCAGTCGGTGCAGGCCACAATGCGGTGACTGCGCCCGGCAAAAAAGCCGGTCACAATATGCCCGTTCTCGTCGGTGCCCACGGGCAGCTGGACCTTGTTGCGGTAGCGGTCCGTGTCGGGTGCGCCCAGCACGTCCTGCACCGGTACGTCCAGCTTGCCCAGCCGCGCAAAGGCGTCCCGTACAAACTGGGTCTTGGCGGCGCACTCGGCCTCATAGCTAATATGCCGCAGCCCGCAGCCGCCGCAGGGGCCGGCCACCGGGCAGTCCTGCCTGACGCGGCCCGGCCCGGCGGTCAGCAGCTTCTCCACGCGGCCAAAGGCATAGGTTTTCATCGGCTTGACAATACGCACCTCGGCCACGTCGCCGGGGGCGGTCAGCGGCACAAAAACGGCCTGACCGTCCTTGTGGGCCACGCCGTTTCCGTCATTGGAGAGCGCTTCGATCTCCAGAGTAATGATCTGATTTTTCGTAAAAGGCATGTCTGCTCCTTATAAATAGTGCGGGAAATGTTACGGGTTGATGGCCTGCGGTGCGGCAGGACCCTCCTTCTCCAGCGTGGCCAGGTACTTGCTCGGCGGCACGCCCTTGACCTTCTTGAACACGCGGGAAAAATAGAACTGGTCAAAAAAGCCCACAGATACGGCGATTTCCGCAATCGACAGGCTGGAATTCTTCAGCAGGCTGCACGCCTCGCTGATGCGGTAGCTTGTCAGGTAGTCAATGGGGCTCTGCCCGACGTTCGACATGAACACGCGGTACAGGTGGCTGCGGCTGACGCCGACGGCCTTGGCAATATCGTCCACCGAAATATCATGCGAGTAGTTGAACTGGATATACTTGATGGCGGCCAGCACGTACTGGCTGCTGGACGAGCCCACGTTGGGCATCGCCTCGCGGGCCTCCTTCATCAGGTGCGCCATAAAGATATACAGATAGCCCGTCATCAGGGCCTCGCACTGCGGCTCCGGCCCGCGGGACAGGTAGATGTTGTACAGCGCCTCCCGCACGGTCTGCGGGTCCTTGCAGTGGTGTACGGGGTGCGCGTCGGAGAACGGTGTCTGCTGCACCAGCTTGTTGGCACACGCGCCGTTGAAGCCGACCCAGTAGTACTCCCACGGGTCTGTCTCGTCGGCGGCATAGGTGATGAGCTGGTTCGGCTTGGCCAGGAACAGATCGCCCTCCTGCAGCGTGTGCGAGGCCCCGTTGACCTGATACACACCCTTGCCTGCCACCACCAGATGGATCAGGTAGTGGTCGCGCACGCCGGGGCCCCAGGTGTGGCCCGGCTGGCAGTATTCATGCCCGCAGTTAAAAATCGAGAGCTCGACGTTGTCGGTGTAGCTCTGCTTGTAGGATTGCTTCATCTCATTGATGGTCATGGCGGCACCTCGCTCGTGTGATATTTTCATTATACCAAGCTATTCATCAAAAGTCCATAAAAGAGGCGGAAAAAATGTTTGCTTTTTTTGCAGGATTTGCTATACTGAAAACAAGAAACCCGCAGAGAGCCGCTCCTTTGGCTGTCTGCCTAAAAACATAAGGCTCAATTTGTGCATATCTACGAAAAGAGCCGCCCGACAGGAAAGGTGAGTGGAATCATGGCAAATACCATTGAACTCAAACAGCAGATCGCACAGGGCGAATACGACGCCGCCTTTGCCAAGCTGTACGGCGCAGACGCCGTGCAGGAGCAGCGCAAGCGCTATACCGACCTGATCGACGAATTTGAAAAGAAATACGGCACCAACCGCACGGTGCGCCTCTATTCCGCCCCGGGCCGCACCGAGATCGGCGGCAACCACACTGACCACAATAACGGTGTGGTGCTGGCAGGCTCTGTCAACCTGGATATGGTGGCCGTCGTCTCCCCGAATGAGGAAAATGTCATCCGCGTCAAGTCCCTGGGCTTTGACAAAATTGACGATGTCGATGTCACCAACCTCGTCCCGCAGCCGTGCGAGGCCGAGCACTCCGCGTCCCTGATCCGCGGCGTAGCCAAGGGCATCGTGGATGCGGGCGGCAAGGTGGGCGGCTTTGACTGCTACACCACTAGCAACGTGCTGCGCGGCTCCGGTCTGTCCAGCTCCGCAGCCTTTGAGGTCTGCATCGGTGCCATCCTGCGCGGCGAGTACAACAACAATGACATGGAGAAGTTCAACCAGGTCAAGATCGCCCAGATCGGCCAGTATGCCGAGAATGTGTTCTTCGGCAAGCCCTGCGGTCTGATGGACCAGACCGCCTGCGCCGTCGGCGGCGTTATCACCATCGACTTCAAGGACCCGGCCCACCCGGTGGTCGGCCAGACCGCCATTGACCTGGCGAAGCACGGCTTTGTCATGTGCATCAGCGATACGAAGGGCAGCCACGCCGACCTGACCGACGACTATGCCGCCATCCGCCATGAGATGGAGAGTGTGGCCGAGCAGTTCGGCAAAAAGGTCCTGCGCGAGGTCGATGAGGACGAGTTCTACAAGGCTCTGCCCAAGCTGCGCAAGGCCGTGGGGGATCGCGCCGTCGTGCGTGCGATGCACTTCTACAACGACTGCCGCCGCGCCGCCCAGCTCTGCGACGCCGTGCGCGAGGACGATTTTGAAACGTTCCTGCGCCTGATTATCGAGGGCGGTCACTCCAGCTTTGAGTTCAACCAGAACGCCTACAGCATCAAGAACCCGAAGGAGCAGGGCGTGCCTGTGGCCCTGGCCCTGAGTCAGCGCGTACTGAATGGCCACGGCGCGTGGCGTCTGCAGGGCGGCGGCTTTGCCGGCACCATTCAGGCGTTTGTGCCCGTTGACCTGCTGGACGCCTACAAGGCCGCCATCGACGGCTGCTTCGGCGAAGGCAGCTGCCACGTCCTGAACATCCGCAACTACGGTGCCGTGCCCGTGACGCCGGATATGTGAGCGTATAAAAGAGTGTAAATAAAGCCGCAGCTGTGCAGAAAACGCATAGCTGCGGCTTTTTGTGCTTTTTAATATCATCGTGCGGTAGGGGCCGGGCATGCCCGGCCCGGCGGCTGCCCGCAAACGAGCGCCTCCGTACAGCCGCGGGCCGCACATGTGCGGCCCCTACAAACCAGTGGATAGGCAGGCAGCAACTCCGCAGAGGTCGGCGTCCCCGACGACCCGTGGCCGTTTCCGTCGCAGCAAGCGGCGCCCATGGGATGCATAAAGGCATCCCACAGCCCGTAGGGGCGGATTCCATATCCGCCCGGGCACCCTCCGCAACCGCAGACCTTGCGGGAGAAAATAAGTCCCTCCCTGAACCGCAGCCTTATTTCCCGTTCCTCTCCCAGATCAGTGCCAGCCCCTTGAACAGCAAATCGGCGTCATAGATGATCTTCCGCTTGCAGCAGGGCATAATGTACGGCGCTAACCCGCCGGTGGCGACCACGGTCAGCGGCTGGGCCAGCTCGGCCTCGACGCGGTCCGCTAACCCGTCCAGCATGGCGGCGGTGCCGAACATGGCCCCGTTGTTCAGCGCGGCGACGGTGTTCGCGCCAATCAGATGCTCCGGCGGCTCGGGCGCGATGGGCGGCAGCTGCGCCGTGCCCGCGCTGATGGCCCGCAGGCTCGTCTGCACGCCGGGCACGATGAACCCGCCCAGAAACACCTTTTTGTACGATATAACGTTGTATGTCGTCGCCGTACCCAAATCCACGGTCATGCAGGGCAGGGGATAGTGCTCCGCTGCCGCAGCGGCATCGGCGATGCGGTCCCGGCCCACCTTGGCGGGCTCGTCCACGGCGAAGGTCAGCCCGGTGTCCAGCGTGTAATTCACGACCAGCGCCTCGCGTCCGGTCAGCCGTTTGCAGGCGGCGGCCAGCACGCCGGTCAGGCGCGGCACGACGCTGCACACAATAACGCCCTCACAGGCGGTGGGGTCCACAGGCAGGCGCCGCAGCAGAAATTTCATCTCGGCGGCGTACTCGTCCTCGGTGCAGCGGGGGCGGGTGACCATGCGGGTCGTGAACGCAATGGTGCGGTGGTCCGCCCCGTCCAGCCCGCCAATGCAGATGTTGGAATTGCCGATGTCAACTGCTAAAACCATAGTGAAGTCCTTTTTATAGATAAAAGATAAGAGATAATAGTTAAAAAATAAGGTGGATCGCGGCGCTTTGCGCCGCTCAAAAATATTATACGCATTTGCATAGAAAGCGTCAATCTGCTATAATGACTACAGCGTAATTTTGTTTTCGCCAAAGGCGAAAACTCCACTCTACTAATAAGGTGTTGATTTTTTATGCTGCTTTCCAACAAAACCGTCGTCCTCGGCATCACCGGGGGCATTGCCGCCTACAAAATGCCCAACGTGGCGCATGCACTCGTCAAGCTGGGCGCGGATGTACACGTTCTTATGACGAAAAACGCCACCGAGTTTATCTCGCCGCTGGTGTTTGAGACGCTGACCCGCCGCCGCTGCCAGGTCGATACGTTTGACCGCAACTTCCAGTACGACGTGGCCCATATCAGCCTTGCCAACGCGGCAGATTTGATGCTCATCGCCCCGGCCACGGCCAACGTCATCGCCAAGCTGGCCCACGGTCAGGCCGACGACATGCTGACCACTGTCACGCTGGCCGCGACCTGCCCCAAGCTCGTCGCGCCCGCCATGAACACCCACATGCTCGAAAACCCCATCACCCAGGATAACCTCAAAACGCTGGAACACTACGGCTTCACGGTCATCCCGTCCGGCTCCGGTATGCTGGCCTGCGGCGACGTCGGCTCGGGCCGTCTGCCCGATGAGGGTGTGCTGGTCGACTACGTCCTGCGGGAGCTGGCCTGCGCGAAAGACCTTAAAGGCAAAAAGGTCGTCGTCTCCGCCGGTGCCACGCAGGAGCCGATGGACCCCGTGCGCTATCTGACGAACCACTCCACCGGCAAGATGGGCTACGCCGTGGCCCGCGCCTGTATGCTGCGCGGCGCAGACGTCACGCTGCTGGCGTCCAGCGGCTGCACGCTGCCGCCCGTGCCGTTTGTAAAGACCGTTCCGTTCACCACTGCCGCCGACCTGTTTGAGGCCGTCAAGGCAAACGCCATGGACGCTGACGCCCTCGTCATGGCTGCCGCCGTGGCCGACTACCGCCCGGCCACTGTCGCCGCGGACAAGGTCAAAAAGCACGACGGCGAGATGAGTATTGCCTTGGAACGCACCGACGATATTTTAGCCTGGGTCGGTGCGCATAAGCCGGAAAAGCTGTTTGTCTGCGGCTTCTCGATGGAGACCCGCGACTTGATTGAGAACAGCACGGCCAAGCTGCACAAGAAGAACATGGACATGATTGTGGCCAACAACCTGAAGGTGCCCGGCGCAGGCTTCGGCGTGGACACTAACGTTGTGACCATCATCACCGCCCAAGGCGTCACCGAGCTGCCCCTCCAGAGCAAGGATGCCGTTGCCGGTCACATTGCAGACGCGATTGCGGGAAAGTAAGAAACAGACCGCAAACGGCCAAAGCCCTTTCCCGAAACCAAAAAAATCATACCCCCGCCCCCACCTGCATATTCATTTGTGAATCATGCAAAGGGGGCGTTTTTATGTGCGGAATTGCGGGGCAGGTCGGGCGCGACCCCCGGACCATCCAGCGGCGGTACGCGGCCTACTGCGCCATGCAGCAAACGCTGGCGCGGCGCGGGCCGGACCAGCGCGGTATGTACATCTGCGGCGCGGCGGCGCTCATCCACGCGCGGCTGGCGGTTGTGGATCTCGAAAACGGCCTGCAGCCCATGCAGCTGGACTGGCAGGGTGAAACCTACGTGCTGGTTTATAACGGCGAGCTCTACAACACGCCCGAGCTGCGCGCCGCACTGGCCGCCTGCGGGCACAGCTTCAACGGGCACTCCGACACCGAGGTACTGCTCCACGCTTTTGCCGAGTGGGGCGCAAACTGCGTGCCCAGGTGCAACGGTATTTTTGCGTTTGCTGTCTGGCAGCAGAACGCAGGTACGCTGTTTTTGGCGCGTGACCGCTGCGGCGTCAAGCCGCTGTTCTACACGCAGGCGGAGGACTCGCTGATATTTGGCAGTGAGCTGAAGACCCTGCTGGCGCATCCCGCTGTGCCGCCCCGCGTCGATGCCAACGGCCTGGCCGAGGTGCTGCTGCTTGGCCCCGGGCGCACGCCGGGCTGCGGCGTATTTCAAAATGTGCGGGAGCTGCTGCCCGGCCAGTACGCTGTCTATGAGACCCAAACCGCCCGCCTGACCCTGCACAGCTACTGGCGGCTTGAGGACCACGACCACCCCGACGACTTCGCCGCCACGGCCCGCAGGGTGCGCGACCTCGTCACCGATGCTATCGAGCGGCAGCTCGTGTCCGACGTGCCCGTGGCAACGTTTTTGTCTGGCGGGTTGGATTCCAGCCTGATTTCGGCCATTGCCGATGCGCATTTTACGGCGCAGGGCAACCAGCTGCAAACGTTCTCGGTGGGCTACCGGGATAACAAAAAGTACTTCCATGCGACAAAATTTCAGCCCGGCGCGGATGCACCCTACATCCGCAAAATGAACGACTTTCTCCATGCCAGGCACCACTGGGTCACGCTGGACACGCCGGAGCTTGTGCCCGCGCTGTACGCCGCGGTGGACGCCCGCGACCTGCCCGGCATGGCGGACGTGGATGCGTCGCTGCTCGTGTTCTGTCGGCATATCAAGCCCCACGCCACGGTGGCGCTGTCGGGGGAGTGCGCGGACGAAATTTTCGGCGGCTACCCGTGGTACCGCGACCCCACGGTGCGCGAGCGGTACGGCTTCCCATGGGCGCAGTCCACGGCCTACCGCGCGTCGTTCATCAAGCCCGGTGTGCTGGGCGGCATCGACCCGGCAGCGTTCGTGGATGAAGGCTATCGCGCCACGCTGGCTCAGACCTCCGTCCGCCCCGGCCTGCCCGCCGCAGAACAGCGGATGCGCCAGATGATGAACCTGAATTTCAAATGGTTCATGCAGACGCTGCTGGACCGCAAGGACCGCATGAGCATGTACAGCGGCCTCGAGGTCCGCGTGCCGTTCTGCGATTACCGCATTGCGGAGTATCTATACTCGGTCCCATGGGAGTTCAAGGACTATCACGGGCAGGAAAAGGGCCTCCTGCGCGAGGCCATGCGCGGCGTGCTGCCCGACGAGGTTCTGTGGCGGCGCAAAAGCCCGTACCCCAAAACGTGGAACCCCAGCTACCTGGCGGCCGTCTCGGCGGAGCTGCGCACCGTCCTGAATGACCCCGCCGCGCCGCTTCTGCGCATCATTCGGGCGGACGCACTGGAAACGCTGCTGGCCTCCGGCGCGGATAACCCCATCCCGTGGTATGGTCAGCTGATGACCACGCCCCAGACTATCGCGTGGTTTTTGCAGCTGGACTATTGGCTGGCAAAGTATAAGGTGGAGCTGGTGTGAACTTGCGGCGGGGTGGGGCACCCCGCCCTACGTGTATCATGTATGTGGGGACGTAGGGCGGCATGCCCTCATGCCGCCGTGCCCGTTCCCGCCACCACCGTAGGGGCGGATTCCTGATCCGCCCGCAAACCTAACGCAGCCGCACACGGCCCGGGCACATATACAAGGCACCCCTGCGTCACGTCGTACGCCACACAAACGCAAAAATAATTTATTTTCCCTCCCCATCTGTTCAAACCCGCCAAAACGTGCTATAATAACCCAATAGGACTATAAATAGAGAAGGGAGTCTCCTCATGCAGCAGGAAACTGTCATCGTTCTGGATTTCGGCGGCCAGTATAATCAGCTGATCGCCCGCCGCGTCCGCGAATGCAACGTATATTGCGAGATTTATTCGTACCGCACCGACCTTGCCAAAATCAAGGCCAAAAACCCCAAGGGCATCATCTTCACCGGCGGCCCCAACAGCGCCTACCTGCCGGATTCGCCCACGATCGACCCCGATATTTATAACTGGGGCGTGCCCATCCTCGGCATCTGCTACGGCAGCCAGCTGATGATGCACATGCTGGGCGGCAAGGTCTGCAAGGCACCCGAGCGCGAGTACGGCAAGACGCTGGTCGACTTGAACACCGCCAGCCCGCTGTTTGACACGCTGCCCGCGCAGAATGTCTGCTGGATGAGCCATAACGACTACATCGAGCAGGCCGCCCCCGGCTTTGAGATCGTGGCCCACACGCCCAACTGTCCGGTGGCTGCCGCGCAGGATAAGGCACGCGGCCTCTACGCCGTGCAGTTCCACCCCGAGGTCCTGCACACCGAAAACGGCACGAAAATTCTGCATAACTTCGTCTATAATGTCTGCCGCTGCGCCGGTGACTGGAAGATGGACTCCTTCGTGGAAAACTCCGTCAAGGCCCTGCGCGAAAAGATCGGCGACGGCAAGGTACTCTGCGCCCTGTCCGGCGGCGTGGATTCCAGCGTCTGCGCGGCCATGCTGGCCAAGGCCATCGGTAAGCAGCTGACCTGCGTGTTCGTGGACCACGGTCTGCTGCGCAAGAATGAGCGTGAGCAGGTTTGCGAGGTCTTTGGCGAGGGCGGCCAGTTCGACATCAACTTTGTCTGCGTCGATGCCCGTGACCGCTTCTACAAGAAGCTGGCCGGTCAGGACGCCCCCGAGCGCAAGCGCAAGATCATCGGCGAGGAGTTCATTCGCGTCTTTGAGGACGAGGCCAAAAAGATCGGTGCTGTGGACTTTTTGGCACAGGGCACGATTTACCCCGACGTGGTCGAGTCCGGCCTTGGCGGCGAATCTGCCACGATCAAGAGCCACCACAACGTCGGCGGTCTGCCCGACTACGTTGACTTTAAGGAAATCGTCGAGCCGCTGCGCGACCTGTTCAAGGACGAGGTCCGTCAGGCTGGCCGTGAGCTGGGCCTGCCGGAGTACCTTGTCGCCCGCCAGCCGTTCCCCGGCCCGGGCCTGGCCATCCGCATCATCGGCGATGTGACCCCCGAGAAGGTCGCCATCGTGCAGGATGCCGACGCCATCTGGCGTGAGGAGATCGACAAGCTGCCCATGGCCCAGCGCCCGAGCCAGTACTTTGCCGCGCTGACCAACATGCGCAGTGTCGGCGTCATGGGCGACGAGCGCACCTACGACTACGCCATCGCTCTGCGCGCCGTCACCACGACGGATTTTATGACCGCCGAGGTCACGATCCTGCCGACGGAGACCATCACCACCGCCGCCAACCGCATCGTGAACGAGGTCAAGAACATCAACCGCGTCATGTTCGACTACACCACAAAACCGCCGGCAACGATTGAGTTTGAATAATCGCGAAACCTAAATAGAGCCTGTATATTGAACGTTCTATCGTTCAATATACAGGCTCTTTCTTTTTGCTGACTCCGTTTTGACTCCCGTTTTCCAATATTGAGTTAATTGTCTTTTTTTCAGCAGGTCGGAAATGCAAACTTTTACTAGCTTTTCCCTATGGATTTAATCGAAAAAGTAATCTTTAAGCATCTTTGCAAATTTGGATTCTTTAGACAGCTTCTCATGAATTTGCTCGTCTTCTTGTTCCCATTGATCCAAGATGGGATTATCAATAGACTCATCCAGCAAATACGTGTTGGTTTGCACTTGAATTTCAAGCTTGGCTAAGCTTTCAGCAATGTCGTCTAAATGTGCCTTGATCGATTCGTCGTGACTATCCTCATAAAGCTGTTTAACTTCTTTATAAATATACTCGCCTTTCTCCCATGCTGTTAGCGAACCGCTAATGTATTCTGGCAGCTGGATTTCTATTTTTTCTCCCGGAATGTCTTTTGTGTCAAGAGAATCCTTTATGGAAAGTGTAAGAAGGTGCGCAATCATAGGGCTGATAGTGATTCTCAAGCTATCCCTATCAATTCTCTTGGTATCCGGATTACGAGAACCCTCGAACTTTATTAGATTTTTTTGCTTTAATTGCATAAGAAAGCCTATGAAATCTCCCTGTGTGACAAGATCCAAATTGGCACTTTCCAGTCCGGCAAGCGCAGTATATCCGACGCATAGGGCGCGGCAAAGTCGTTTGATTTGCTCAGGCTGCGGAACAATCTTGTTCGTTTCATATTTTCGAATTGTTACAGGGTGTATACCAGTCGCCTCCGCAAGGTCATTTTGGGTCATATGAATTCGCTTGCGGCAGTACTTTATTCGTTCTCCTATTGTCATAAGGCATCCCCCTTGCAGAAATTCAATTCATTATATCATATTTAACACAACAAATCTATTATAAAATATAATTATACTATTGACAGTAGCGTGCTAGCTACATATAATAGAAATGTAGCTAGCATGCTACATCCATATTAATTAAGTAAGGAGCTAACACTATGGAAAATGAGAACAGATTTTACCTTACCGCATGCGAACTCTCTGACCTTATGGGCATTTCCATCGGTCACGCCTACAAGCTAATCCGTGACATGAACGCCGAACTTGCCAAAGAGGGCTACATTGTGGTCGCGGGGAAAGTGCCGAAGCGCTATGTGGAAAAGCGCTGCTATGGCTATACGCCGCAGTGAGGTGGTTCTGTGATTGCAAGGAAGAATCCATCGACAGGGAAGTGGGATGCCCAATACAGCTACACAGATTGGCAGGGAAAACGCAAAAAGACAACGAAGCGGGGATTCCGTACCAAGCGTGAAGCAGTGGAATGGTACGACCACTTCAGGGCAACGCAAGATGCCGACTTCAATATGCTCTTTAAGGACTTTATCGAAATCTATATGGAAGATCAAAGCCACCGCCTACGGCAGCATACAATGATGAACAAGCGCTTCCTCTTTGATAAGCATATCATACCGTACTTTGGAAACAAAAAGGTCAATGCCATCAAAGCACCGGATATAAGGGCTTGGCAAAATAAGCTGATGGCAACAGACTTGAAGCCAACCTACTTAAAAACCATCAATAACCAGCTAAACGCCGTATTCAATTATGCAATGAAATATTATGACCTAAAAGAAAATCCCTGCCGGAAAGCAGGGAGCATGGGCAAGAGTAAGGCCGAGGAGATGCACATCTGGACGCGGGAAGAGTTCACGCAGTTTCTGAATGCCATCATCGACAAAAAGCCCTCTTACATTGCATTTGAAGTACTGTTCTGGACGGGGCTGCGGCTTGGTGAACTGCTGGCCATGACACCTGCTGATATTGATTTTGATAAGCGTACACTTCGCGTCAATAAATCGTATCAGCGGTTGAAAGGCGAAGATGTTGTAACGCCGCCTAAAACATCGAAAAGTATTCGAACAATTTCGATTCCGAAATTTCTTGCAGCGGATTTGATGGACTATATCAACAGCAACTATGGCATGGAAGATTCGGACAGGCTTTTCCCTTATACGAAATACTTTTTTGAACATGAACTGAAGCGCGGCATCAAGCTGACCGGGCTGCACAAAATCCGCGTACATGATACCCGGCACAGCCACGCCGCCCATCTGATTCACATGGGTGCAAGCCCCTTGCAGATTCGCGATAGGCTCGGTCACGAGGACATTAAGACAACGCTGAACACCTACGGGCATCTTTATCCCAACACGGACCAGAAGATGGCTGAACAGCTTGAAAGCGAATACAGGGAGGAAATACGGTGAGTGGATTAGACAAGAATCGTCAGCGCAACTGCACAGTTTGTTTCCGGGCAACGCCACAGGAAGTACAAATGCTGGAAGCGCGGGTCAAAGCAAGTGGAATGCCAAAAGGCAAATATATTCTTGAATCGGTGCTGCATCAAAAAATCAGTATTGCCGTGGGAAAATACCAGAGCGACCGCATGAGCCTTGAATTACAAAAACTGCGCATGGCGCTGGAAAGCACAGATGGCGCGGAACAGCAAGAAGTTCTGACGGAATGTAAGAGTTTGTTGGAGCAGCTGATTGAAATCAGCAGGAAACCTGCCGACACAGAATTGGAAATGGAACGATAATGGCTATAAGAAGAAAAAGAGCCCTTGCATCTGCAAATGCAAGAACTCTAAGCTGTGGTAAAAGGGCGAACCCTAACCAACGCTATTTTACCACAGCCCACTTCTTCTTACAATAGAAAGATTGGTGAAATGAGTAAGAATACCGATGTAAAGCTGATTTCAATGGATACAATTCCTATTGAAGAAGTGACATGGCTGCTAAAGCCGTTCATACCTTATGGAAAAATCACAATTATCCAAGGCGACCCCGGCGAGGGTAAAACCACGCTGGTACTGCAAATCATCGCAGCACTGACTACCGGCAGACCGATTTGGGATGGCTTGCCGGAGATGGAACCAATCCATGTGATTTACCAGACTGCAGAGGACGGCTTGTCCGATACGATTAAACCGCGCCTTGTGGCCGCCGGTGCAGACTGCGCAAGGGTGCTTGTGATTGACGACTCCGAAAAGGCACTGACGCTGGACGATGACCGATTGGAACAGGCGTTAGAGCAAACCGGCGCACGGCTTGTGGTGCTTGACCCGATTCAAGGTTATATAGGCTCCGGCGTAGATATGCACCGCGCCAACGAAATCAGACCGCTGATGCACCGACTCGCAAAGCTGGCCGAAAAGTATAGCTGCGCTGTCATCTTGATTGGACACATGAATAAGAACAGCGGCGACAAGTCCAGCTATCGGGGACTTGGCTCTATTGATTTTCAGGCGGCGGCAAGAAGCGTACTGGTAGTTGGGCGTATCAAAGATGATCCTACGCTACGAGTCGTATGCCCAACGAAAAGTTCTTTGGCACCGGAGGGTAAGGCAGTTGCCTTTCGCCTTGATTCAGAACAGGGCTTTCAGTGGGTGGGGCAGTATGATATCAGCGCCGACGAACTTCTCTCCGGCAGCAGCCGGGGACATAAGATGCGGGCGGCGCTGGACTTCCTGAAAGAGATTCTGGCAGATGGTGCAGTACCGCAAACCGAGATAGAAACCGCTGCCGAAAAAGCAGGGATTAAGCCGAAAACATTGCGCAATGCCCGCTATGAGTTGGGCGTTGTTTCCAGCAAGGTCGGCAGACAATGGGTGTGGGCGCTGCCCGAAGAATAATTCAAGAAGGCAAGATGACCTATTCCTTAGGAAATGGTCATCTTGCCTTCTTGAAAATGAAAGTTGTTTTTTCCAACAGGTAGCCCCGCAGGGCGCAAAGGCGCTTTTGATACGAAGTGTCAAAAGTGCTTTTGCGTTACTCTTGGCAAGAGTAACAGAACCGTGCCGGCTTGCGCCGGAGATAAGGAGTGGATTTGAAAAGAACAATCAGCGCAATGGTAGGAAAAGGCTCCCTCAATCATAATAGCCGTGAGTTTTACGCATCCAACGTAGACCCCAACCGCAGCCATCTGAATATAGAGTTTTGCCGCGAGGACATACGAGATGTCTACCATGAACTGTTCGATGATGCGCAGGAAAGATTCAATGCTAAACAGACCCGAAATGACCGCCACATTGATAATTATTATGAGAAAATCTGTTCGTCAAAACAGGAAAAGCCTTTCCATGAAATTGTCTTACAGATTGGAAATAAGGACGATACAGGCATCCATACGGAACTGGCAGAAACGGCTAAACAGTGTTTGATTGAATATGCGAACGGATTTCAAGTGCGTAACCCAACGCTCCGTGTGTTTTGGAGCCATCTGCACATGGACGAGGCAACACCCCATGTACATATAGATTTTGTGCCTTATATCACAGGCAGCAAACGCAGCATGGATACGCGCGTGTCACTCAAGCAGGCGCTTGCACAGCTTGGTTTCAAGGGTGGTACACGCAGCGCTACCGAGTGGAATCAGTGGGCGCAGAGTGAGAAGCAAGTGCTGGCCGAAATTATGCAAGAACACGGCATTGAGTGGGAGCATCTTGGAACGCATGAGGAACATCTATCCGTTCTGGATTATAAAAAGCAGGAGCGCGCCAAAGAGGTTCGAGCATTGGACACTACCATTGCGGAAAAGCAAACGCAGGTAGACGAAATCGAGCAGACGCTGCAATCGGTGCAAAAACAGGTCATTGACCTTGACAAAATCGAGAATATCAGCGTGAAAAAGGCATTACTAAGCGACAAGGTAACACTGCCCCGCAACGACTTTGAAAATCTGCTGAACGCTGCCAAGCAGTATGTTGTCTACCGCCGCCAAGATGATCGTCTACAAGGACTTCTGGACGCCGCAAATGCTAAAATCAAGCAGTTAGAGGGCGCTATTGGCGAATTAAAGCAAAAAGTTTCTAAGTTGGTAAGTAAACTTAGCAATATTGAATTTTGGCATAGGCAAGAACTGGACGAAGTTAAATCCGAGAACAGGGAAGCGCGCCGTGAAAATCTGATGCTGAAACGTGAGCAAAAAGGCTTGATGAACCTTTTACGGCGACACGGTATCGACCCTGTAAAAGAACAAACTTGTGAACAAGAACGTGACGAAAGATAAGGAGTGCAATATGACTTATAACGATTTAGGTCGCTGGGCATATATGCGACTTGCATTTATCAAGTAGCACCGCCCGCAACTGTACCAAAGCCTACTGAAAGAAAATAAGCTGCACAGCTACTTGGTAGAATTTGACCGCCAAGTGCAAGACACGCTGATTTTAACTGAGGAACAGATGCGTCAGGCAGAGGGCATCACTGATGAACTGAAACGGCAGTATCAGCTTGAATGGGTATGCCGTATGAACAACATACGCAGCCGCGTTGAAGAAATCGTAACGAATGAATTAGTCTACGAATAATTCTGTTGCAGTTTGGATTTGAATAAGGTATTATAAAATCAGACATTCTTATGTGGAGGATGCTATGAAACAAGAGCTAAATTTACTGGACGGATACACCCCTACAAACGATTTGCTCAATGATGCAAAGCAGATTATTGAGGTATCCCAAAAGGCTGCATACAGAGCCGTAAATCTGGCGCTGGTGCAGCGCAACTGGCTGTTGGGGTATCGTATCGCACAGGAAGAATTAAAGGGAGAAGACCGTTCTGAGTACGGCAAAGGTATTATTAAGAATCTGGCAGACGAATTGACGGCTGTCTACGGTAAGGGCTTTGATTTCGGCAGCCTTTATAAATATTGCCGCTTTTACAAATTGTACCCTGAGATTTTGGACTCAGTGAGTCCAAAATCTAGTATGCTACTATCTTGGACGCACTATCGTGTATTATTACAGGTCGAGGATAAAACTGCCCGCGACTGGTACACGAAAGAAGCGGCAGAGCAAACGTGGAGTGTCCGCATGTTGCAGCGCAACATTTCCTCCCAGTATTATTACCGGCTGCTGAAATCCCAGAACCCGGAGCCGGTCAAGCGGGAAATGGAAAAGCTGACCGCCAGTTATCAGGCGGACAAGCTGGAGTTCATCAAGAACCCGATGATTACGGAATTTTTGGGGCTTTCCGGTAGCATGGATTTTACCGAAAGCAAGCTGGAGAGCTGCATCATCACGAACATTCAGAAATTCCTCATGGAATTGGGCAAGGGCTATGCCTTTGTAGCCCGCCAGCAGCATATCCACACAGAAAAAGAGGACTACTATATCGACCTTGTGTTCTACAACTATATTCTTAAGTGCTTTGTGCTGGTGGATCTGAAAACCAGCAAAATTACCCATCAGGACGTAGGTCAGATGGATATGTATATTCGTATGTATGACGAACTGAAGCGCGGCGAGGGTGATAACCCGACCATCGGCATCGTCCTTTGCTCCGATACGGACGAGGATATTGCTAAATACTCCGTCCTGAATGGCAATGAGCAGCTTTTTGCCAGCAAATACAAGCTGTACTTGCCCACGGAAGAAGAACTGCGCGCGGAGATTGAAACGCAGAAAGAAATGTTCTATTTGCAGAGAAATTCTGAAACCGATAGGTAAGCCCTGCCATTTATACAACATATGTAAGCCTTCACGTTACACAAAAAGTGTAGTGATGGCTTTTTTTATTTATCAAAATAGGACTACAAACTTTTCACCACAAACATAAATTTTACAGAGGCTTTACGGCGCTTATGTTGTTTTTGCGCAGGTAAGAGAGTATTTTAATAAAAGTGATTACAACACAGGAGCAAGAAATGAAAATTGTTTTAAAAAACATAACAAAAGCATTCGGCGTAAAGACTGTGATACAGCCAACGGACCTGACTATCCATAGCGGCAGCCTTACCACGCTGCTGGGACCCTCCGGCTGCGGAAAGACTACACTGCTGCGCATGATTGCAGGACTGGAAACACCCGACAGCGGCGAAATATTGTTTGGGGAACGCTGCGTGTTCTCTGCACAGAAGAAGCTCAACATTCCCCCGGAACAGCGTGGTTTGGGTTTTGTCTTTCAGGACTTTGCGCTTTGGCCACACATGAATGTATACGAAAATGTTGCGTTTGGTCTGCGCGCGGCCAATCGTACCGACGGCTTGGATAAAAAGGTTCGTGATGCCCTGCACGCGGTTCGTCTGGATGACTTCGCCGACAGGTTCCCGCACCAGCTTTCCGGCGGACAGCAGCAACGCGTGGCCTTTGCACGCGCCATTGTCATTCAGCCATCCTGCATCCTGTTCGATGAACCGCTTTCTGCGCTGGATGCACTGCTTCGGGAAGAAATGCGCATAGAGTTGCGAAATCTGATTACCAATCTCGGAATCACAGGCATTTTCGTCACGCATGACCAGATCGAGGCTATGAGTATGAGTGATGCAATCGCTGTCTGCCATGCTGGAAAAGTAGAACAGTATGGCGCGCCGGAGGATGTCTATGCCGCACCGGCTACCGAGTTTGTGGCAAAATTCATCGGTTCTTCCAACTGGATCGATGAGCATCATATGTTCCGCCCGGAACAGGCAGATACCTTGCCGCAGGATGATACGGTTCGATTTGATACGACTGTTAAATCAGTGCAGTTTTTGGGCAGCAGTTATCAGCAACAGCTGGAATATAAGGGCAAAGAATGGTCGTACATCAGCCACCAAAAAAATGCTATAGGCTCGGTCCTTTCGCTGTATCTGCCCAAAGCGGCGATTGTTACCGTATGAATTTGCTTTCCGCCGCAGGTGCGGCATTATATAGATGATTTGTGAGAAAGAAACGAGGAAAAGTTATGAATTGTAAGAAAATGATGACATCCCTTACCGCCGCAGCACTTTGTGTCAGTCTTGCCGCTTGCGGCAGCACCGGCGCAGCGTCCGGTGCTGCTGCTTCTTCTGAAAGCACCGCAGCAGAGTCTGCGGCTACCTCTGAGGCTGCACCGGCAGAATCTGCTGCTGAAACTACCGGCAGCGGAAAAGTGACTGTCTATATGCCTTCCCCCGCAGGACTGGCGGATAAACTGGCAGAAGGCTTTACCGCTAAGACCGGAATTGAGGTCGAACAGTTCCAGGGAACAACGGGTGAGATTCTTGCCCGTCTGGAAGCAGAGCAGGCAAACCCGGTAGCCGATGTCGTCATTCTGGCAAGCTGGTCGGACGGTCTCTCTATGAAGGCTGACGGGCAGCTGGAAAGCTATACGCCTACCAATGCAGACAAAATCGTGGATGGCTGGATCGATGCAGACAATGAGCTCTTCGGTTATAGCGCATCGGCTGTCGGTGTCATCTACAATACGACGGTTTTCCCCACGATGGACGCCGACTGGAGCGAGCTGGGCAATGCCGAATACAAGGATCAGCTTGCCATTCCCGACCCGGAAAAGTCCGGCGCCTGCAAGGACTTTGTGGCCGGTTATGTTACGAATAACGGCTGGACAGATTTTGAAGCAATGGCTGCCAACGGCATGAAAGTCCCCGGCGCCAACAAAGCGGCTCTGGAGGCTGTCACTACCGGTGAGGTCGGCGCACTGGTTGCCGGTGTAGACTACAATGCCTATTCTTCCAAGGCGAAGGGCGAGCCCATCGACATCTACTATCCGGCAGGCGGTACGGTTGTCAACCCTCGTCCAGCTATGATCCTCAAGACTGCCCCGAATATGGACAACGCCAAGGCGTTCGTGGATTACCTGTTCAGCGATGAGGCACAGGAGCTTGTTGCCAAGGCTTATCTGCTGCCGGGCCGCAGTGATGTGAAGTGCGACAGCCGCAGCAATCTGGAGGACATTCCCCAGATTAAGCCGGATTGGGAAAAGATGATGGCCGAAGCCAGCGAGGATTCGGCAAAGGTCAATGAACTGTGCAGCGCCAATAACGGGTAAAAGTATATGAAAAAGACGATCCGCCCCCGCAGGGAACTCCTGCTGGCTGTACTGGCCCTGTTGCTGGTATTCTTGATCGTCTGCCCGGTGGTTTCGATTTTTGCCAAGGCGGTCATCTATGATGGCCGCCTTGACCTTTATCGTACATGGCAGACGCTTTCCCAAAGTGAAAATGCACAGATGATTGCCAACTCTTTATTGCTGGGCGTGTTGGTTGTGCTGCTGTCCACGGTTATTGCAGCACCGCTGGCGTATTTGTTCTCGCGCACGAAGTTTGCAAAGTACCGTGTCTTTGACATTATCTTTATGATTCCTTTTATGACGCCGCCCTATATTGCCTCTATGGGCTGGATCTTGTTCATGCAGAAAAAGGGACTTTTGCAGCAGCTGATTCCCGCCGCAGCGGGTTCGGAGAACGTGTTCTTCACGCTGGCCGGGCTGGTGATGGTTATGAGCCTGCACGTTTTCCCGTTTATGCTGACGATCCTTAAAAATGCTATGCTCAACATTCCGTCCAGTCTGGAAGAAGCAGGGGCGGTGTTTGGCGCAGGCTTTGGTGCGCGGCTTCGCAAGGTGTTTCTGCCGCTGCTCAGCGGCAACTATGCCATCGGCGCGTTGCTGGTATTTGTCAAAACGCTTTCTGAATACGGCACACCGGCGACACTGGGGAAACGTATCGGTTTTGAAGTGTTTACTACGGAAATCCATCGCCATGCCACCGTTGCGCCCATCGACTTCGGTGGTTCTGCAGCGTTGTCCAGCGTACTGGTGGGCATCTGTCTGTGTATGTGGTTCTTGCAGAACTACATCACTACGCGTAAAAGCTACAATCTTGTCAGCGGCAAGGGCAGCCGCCGCGTGGAACAGAAGCTGAGCCATTCTGCGACAGCCGCCGCGTGGGGATACATTGTGCTGGTGCTGGCTGTGGCCGTGGGCATCCCATACTTTTCGGTCATTTCGACATCGCTGATCAACCTGCGCGGGTACGGCCTGACACCGGGCAACTTTACGCTGGCGCACTATGCTGAACTGTTTACCGAGAACACAAAAGGCATCAGCGCACTGAAAAACAGCATCTTCTTGGCAGTTACGTCTGCTACAATATGCGCGGTATTGGGTACGCTGCTGGTGCTAGCCGTGCGCGGTTCACGTTCGCGCCTGCGCAAAGTCGTGGAGGCTATCGGCCTTTTGCCGGAAATGCTGCCGGGTATCGTGCTGGTTATCGGCATCATGCTGTTCTGGAATCAAATTTATCATGTCCTGCCGCTGTATAATACGATGGGCATTATGGTGCTGGCCTATGTTGTGCTTTTCTTGCCGTACACCGTGCAATATGTCACATCCTCGTTTACACAGATAAGCGACAGCCTGATTGCTGCGGGGCGTGTATTTGGCGGCAAACCACTGTATATCTTACGGCATATCACACTGCCACTTATCAGCCCCGGTATTGCAACCGGCTGGATGATGACTTTTATAATTGCTTTCCGTGAACTAGTCACGGCCAGCCTGATCGCGCCGCCCAACACGCTGGTGGTGTCTACGTATATCATGCGCGAGTTTGAGCAGGGCAGTGTTTCGGTAGGGATGGCTATGGCGGTGCTGTGTGTGCTGTTTACTACAACGGCACTGCTGGCACTGAACGCAGCCATAGACCGCAGCAGCAAAAGGGGATAAGCCATGGAACTGTATATTGCCGGAGGCGTTGGAGAACACGGTCGCAACTGCTTTTTCCTGCAAAATGGGGGAGACGCGATTCTTGTGGACTGTGGTCTGATGGCGGGTAGTGATGACCCGCTGCCGCGCTTGACAGAAAGTCAAATTCGTAAACTAAAAGCGGTATTTCTGACGCATAGTCATGCCGACCATACAGGAGCATTGCCGTGGCTGCTTCGGCAGGGGTATACAGGACCAATCATTTCCACAACACCCACATTGCAGCAGCTACCGTTTATTGTACAAAATGCAGTGGCGTTGGAGCAGGTAGCCCCTCGCAATGAAAAATGTAATGGCATAACGTGGGGACTTTCCGGGCACTGCGAGGGCAGTGTGTGGCTGAAATTGGATTGGGATGATAAGGCGATTCTTTTCTCTGGCGATTATACTGAGCAAAGTGCGGTTTATCCCTGTGACGTTCTGCGCAATCAAGTGGCGGACCTTGCCGTACTGGACTGCGCGTATGGGCATGACTCTACCCTGTGGAATGACAGCGTGACCGCAGCAGCTGCGGCAGTAGAAAATCTGCTGGAAAAAACTCCAATCGTCTTTTTGCCTGTGCCGAAATATGGACGTGGTCTTGATCTTCTTTTGCAGATACGGCGCAGACTACCCTATGTTCCGTTGTATGGAGACGCTCATTTTTGCAAGCAGACAGAGATAGCGCTTGTTGACGGAAAGTGGTATAAACCGTTGCCGCAGCGAATACTCCGCAGTGTGCGGCCGGACGCAGCGGAAAACGAAGGCGTGGTGTTTTTGAGCGACCCACAGCTACGCGGCGCAGTGGGGGAGCGTGCCAAAGAACTGTTAGAACAAGGCGCAATGGGCATAATGACCGGCACGCCGGATGCAGGAAGTTTCAGCTCTGCACTGCTGGCCGAAAAGAAAATGGAATTTTGGCGCTATCCGGTGCATCTGAATGAAACGCAATGCAGGGTATTGGCAGAAAAAAACAATTTTTCGCAGGTGCTGCGCTATCACAGTCCGAATTTTGCATCCCCCCACAGAATCACCATGAAATGATTGGAATGGAAGTGCTATGACATACAAAGAAATACGTGCAAACGAAGAAGTCAACGCCTTATTGGATAAGGGCAACAAGAATCTGGGATTGCTTGGATTCACGGACCACTCAAAGGCGCATTGTACCCATGTTGCGGAAACGGCGGGGCATATTTTGAAAAAATTCAATTATGATGCTCACGACATTGAATTGGCAAAAATTGCAGGGTATATGCACGACATCGGCAATGCCATCAACCGTACTCATCATGCCGAATACGGAAGTTTGCTTGCCAATGAGATTTTACGCTGCAGTGACCTTTCTGCGCAAGACCGCATCACGATCGTTTCCGCGATAGCGAACCACGATGAATCCACGGGCGGCGCAGTGGATGCCATATCTGCCGCGCTTATCATTGCGGACAAAACCGATGTGCGCCGCAGCCGTGTGCGTCAAAAACCGAAAGCAGCCTTTGACATTCATGATCGGGTGAACTACGCGGTCACGGATCAGACTTTGAAAATCAACGCCGAAAAGCGCGTGATTTCTTTGAATCTTCAACTGGACACGGGAATCTGTTCTATGTATGAGTATTTTGAGATATTTCTGGGACGTATGCTGATGTGCCGTGGTGCAGCTGAACTGTTGGATGCGACTTTCAAATTGAATGCCAATGGCGCTAAGGTGTTGTGAAATCGAAAAGCCTCTGCCGACACCCAAACCGGGTATCGACAGAGGCTCATTTCGGATTTTACTGATGCTTTACCGATGCTTAACGAGAATGTGGTTGCACTTTTTTCATTTGTCTGCTACGCTTAGTTACGAATATAAAAATACAACAGTTTTTGTGTGGTTGAGGAAATTCTGTGAATCGAGATGACCAGCATGACCTACAAGACATTCATGATCGACTATGCACCCAAGGCAAAGGAAATGGCGGCAGCTATTGAAAGAACAGTGAATGAACGCGCACAGGAAGGATGAGAGCTGATGACGTTTTCGGTCACAAATTCTGCCAAGGCGATTTTGGTATTTCGTTTGCCGAATGCTGCCCAGCAGCAGAGAAAATCTATCCCGGAGGAAATTGACAATGAAACCAGATAAAAGCGCTCCGGACAATCAAGCACAAAAAGAGGCGGTTTCATCCAACGGCATCGGCAGCAGTCTTTCCATCGGGCTGAGCCTTGGCGTACTCATTGGAATCATCATAGACGACATCGGTCTTGGCATGATGTTGGGCGTTGCTGTGGGACTTTGCATTGGCCCGGCAGTCGGTGTGCTACGGAAAAATCAGAAAACAGGGGAGCAAACAAGCGACGATGAAAAGCAATAACGAACTTTGCAGATATGTGCCGTCCATGATGCTGTTTCTGCTGTTTGAAGCAGTGGCGGTTACGCTGTGGCTCACAAAGGATAATCTGTTCTATCTGCTGAATTTCAGCTACATCGGAGGATGCCTTGGGGTGGGGACAGCACTTTTTACTGCCGGAAAACGTTATGCCCGCCGTTTTGTCCAGTTGGCAGTGGGCAGCTATATGCTGATATACCTTGGCGTGATTTCCCGTGAGAATATGCAGATTGAAGGGTTCTGGTACTACCTGTTTCTTGGCGTTTTTGAAGCAGCGACCATCCACTACGCGGTTGCAAAGATTTTTGGACCGTTGCTTTTTGGGCGTGGCTGGTGCGGCTACGCCTGTTGGACAGCTATGGTGCTGGACTTTCTGCCTTACAAACAGCCGCAGAAGCCGCGAAAAGAAAAACTGGGCATCCTTCGCTATGTGATGTTTGCTCTGTCTCTGGCATTAGTGTCTGGACTGTTTCTGATGAAGGTGGCGCATTTGGAGCAAATTATGTTCTGGCTTTTCCTTGCCGGGAATGCGCTTTATTACATTGCCGGGTTTGTGTTTGCTTACCTATTCAAAGATAATCGTGCGTTCTGCAAGTATCTGTGTCCGGTTACGTTTTTTCTCAAGCCCGTGAGCTATTTTTCTCTACTGCGCGTCCACTGCGATGAGGATAAGTGCATTCATTGTGGGAAGTGTCTGAGGGTCTGTCCCATGAACGTGGAGGTCAACAAAGAATCCCGCAAACGGAAAAACGGAATGGAGTGCATTCTCTGCTATGAGTGCACGAAAGTTTGTCCCACAAAAGCACTTCACTGACCAATTCCCCTCGCTTTCTACCACAGAGGGATGTCATCTTTCCATCTTTCACTGTATGCTTGAGACACCCAAAAGACGAGGAAGCATTCAACTATGAATCAGACAACCATAGGCAGCTATATTGCACAGAAGCGGCGGGCGCAGAATCTCACGCAGGAACAGTTAGCAGAACAACTCGGTGTGTCGAACAAGACCATCTCCAAGTGGGAGAACGGGAAGTGTATGCCGGATTATAGCATCATTCAAAAGCTCTGCACCGCGCTTCATGTGACACTTTCGGAGTTGATGGACGGCGAGGACGCGGGTGATAGCAGTGTGCGCGTCTATGACGATGCGCAGATCCTCGACCTATTGCGCCGCACACAGGAGTTGGAACGTCAGAAGGGCATTCTTTGTCGGTGTTTTTAAAGAGTATATAATAGAAATTTAAAGATACCATATCAAAACGGAAAATCAGTTGCGTTTTTAAAAAATATCATGTAAGATATTATCATAAAGGAGGAAGGTCTACCTATGCTGATGATGAAAATCGAAATGAACGCAGATAAGATTCTGGCGGAACAGCGCTACACCATGTCTGCTATCAACCGTACCATTGAGTCTGCATTTGCCCAGATGCAGCTGCGTAAAGTGGAAAATGCCTCCGGCGCTTTGCTTTATCGTGACAGCGGCAACGCCCGCGATTATGGGCGCTTTGGCAAAGTGGTCAACACACTGAAAAAGCAGCCGTGGTTTATGGAGAATGTGTCTGTATGGCGCTTGTATGACAGCGAGGATTCCGATAATCAGAACGATTGCAGTGAGGAAGATTTGCTGCTGCATTATCACCGTAAGCAGCAAGTAGGTGGCTGATGTAGAGCGGCGCTATCTGAAAGCAATCAATTTCGATTTGGATATTAAACCCACCTTGCATGACCCAATTGAATGATACTATTTTGATACTAAAAAATCAGCAAAAACAGGACACGCCATGAATCTAGGGAAATAGTAATGAAAATAGCCACAAAATACTAAACATATATGTTTAGTAAAAACCAAAACTTACCGAGTTTGAGTAACCCCTAACCCTGCCATCCCGCCTTGGCCTGACGCCTGGCGGGATTTTTTGTTGCACGGGGGGCGCGGGTGGTGTACAATGGTCTATAATACGGTGAAGCGGCATTCGCGGAAAGGACACTCCCATGAAAGAAATCCCCATTACATCCTTTGACAACCTCCAAATCGGCCAGGCGGAAAACGCGGCGGCGGGCACGGGCTGCACGGTGGTGCTGCTGGGCAAGGACGGCGCCCCGGCGGGGCTTGATGTGCGCGGTGGCGGGCCGGCCTCGCGGGAGAGTGAGCTGCTCAAGCCGCTGGCGGCGGCGCAGGTCATCCACGCCATTGTGCTGGCGGGCGGCAGCGCCTTCGGACTGAATGCCGCAGGCGGCGTCATGCGGTATCTCGAGGAACGCGGCATCGGCTTTGACGTAGGTGTGACGAAAGTGCCCCTCGTCTGCCAGTCCGACCTGTTCGATTTGACCGTGGCCGACGCCCGCGCCCGGCCCGATGCAGCCATGGCCTACGCGGCCTGCGTCAACGCCGAAACAGGCAACTACCGCGATGGCAACCACGGCGCGGGCACCGGTACGACTGTCGGCAAGCTGCTGGGCATGGACCACTGCATGAAATCCGGAATCGGCAGCTACGCCGTGCAGGTGGGCGACCTGAAGGTCGGCGCGCTCGTCGCGGTCAACGCGGTGGGCGACGTCTACGATTTTGAGACGGGCCGCAAGGTCGCCGGGCTGCGGGCTGACGACGGCAAAACGTTTTTGGATTCCGAGCGGGTGCTGATGCAGCAGCTCGACGCGCCGCAGGAAAAATTTGTCGGCAACACGACACTTGGCGTCCTTTTCACCAATGCAAAGCTCGACAAGGCACGGCTGTGCAAGGCCGCGGCCATGGCGCACGACGGCTACGCCCGCGCCATCCGCCCGGTGCACACCTCGATGGACGGCGACAGCATCTACGCGGTCTCGCTGGGCGGCGTGCCCGCGGACCTCGACGCCGTCGGCGTGATCGGCGCGCGGGTCATGGCCAAAGCCATCGTCCGGGCCGTGGAGGCCGCGGACAGCGCGTACGGCTTCCCGGCGGCGCGGGATATGTAAAGTCGGCTCTGCCCCGACAACGTAGGGGCGGATTCCATATCCGCCCGGGTACCGTGCCGCAGCCGCAGGTCGGCGTCAAAACAGCATTGCGCCCGCCCCAAAATCGCGGTATAATAGTGCCAGAATCACAACAGGGGAGAACCACCACACGCTATGCCAAAATTGGACGAACAAATCAAAACGCTGGCGGGCTACTTTGCGGCGGACTGTGAGCCGGACGGCAAGCTGACGCTGCAATTGGAGGTCGAGCACTTCCTCACCCGGTCCGACGGCCAGCCCCCGGCCTTTGCCGATGTGCAGGCCGCGCTGCGCGATTTGCAGCAGCAGACAGACGCGCCGATCATCACCGACGGCGAGTATTTCGGCTACAGCGGCCCGGCGCTGACGGCCACGCTGGGGCCCGCGTGCCAGCTGCGCATCAGCCTGGCCCCGCTGCGCGACGTGCAGGACATCATGGATCTGTACAACCGCTTCTATTTGCAGCTGGGGCTGGCGTTGGCTGCCCACGGGCTGCGCGCCTGGACGGCGGGCTGCCACCCGACCTGCCATGCCGAGGACCTGCCCCTGGTGCCCCGTACCCGGGACGAGGCTATGGACGCCTACCTGCGGAAAAAGGGGGCCTGCAGCGTGCAGATGATGCGCGCCACAGCGGCGACGCAGGTGTCCATTGACTATCAGGATGAGACCGATTTTGTCCGCAAAATGCGCGCGGCCAGCCTGCTGACGCCGTTCTTTGCGCTGCTCAGTGACAACGCCCCGGTCTATCAGGCCAGCCGCAACAGTAGCTATTGCATCCGCACGCGGCTCTGGCAGGATGTGGACCGTGACCGCTGCGGCGTCACGCCGCATCTGATGGACGCGGATTTCGGTTACGCCCGCTATGCGGAGAACGTGCTGACCAAGCCCCAAATCACTGCGCTGCGGCTGGGCCGCGTCAGGGCTGCGGGCGGAAAGATTGCGCCGGAACTTTACGCCGGGCATGTCAGTCGTCAGGAAACCGCGCAAATTTTGTCCAATTTCTTTTACGATGTACGTCTCAAATCCCGCATTGAGCTGCGCGCCGCGGACAGCATGCCGCCGCGGTACATCGCCGCGTATGTGCAGCTGGTCAAGTCGGTGTTCGGCAGCCCGGCAGCGCTGCAAAATGTGCTGCGCCACTACGCGGGCGCGACGACGCTGGACATCACGTCGGCTAAGCTGGCCGTCTGCAAGGACGGCTACAACGCGCTGGTCTATGGCCGCCCCGCCAGCGGCGAGTTGGCCTGGCTGCTGATGCAGGCCCGCAGCCGCACGCCCTCGCAGGAGGAACGCGCACTGCTCGACCCGTTCATGCAGCTGCTGACGACCCGCAAAACCATCCGCGAGACGGAAAATTACAACGAATAAACGTGTTTTCTGCGGGCATACTGACCCTGAAAGGGGGCATGTGCCATGCGGGAAACATCCTACCACGCGGTCATTGCCGAGATGACAGTCCGCGCGCACTGTGGGAGCTGCAAAACCTGCTGGACTGCATCCCCGACGCGCTGTGGGACCGCTGCTACGGCGGCGCACCGCTGTGGCAGCACGTCTACCACACACTGCACGAGCTGGATCAGTGGTTCATCAACCCGCGGGACACCGACTTTGTCGAGCCGCCCATCCACACGCCGCACTTGCAGGAACTGCACATTTACCCGGCAGTGCGTCTTGATAGACAGGCAGTAGATGACTATTTTTATACAATCAAGGCCAAGCTGTCCATCTATCTGACCTCGCTCCACGACGAGGATCTGCTGCAGCGGCCCGACAACTGCGAGTGGACGCGGTTTACACTGATTTTGTCGCAGTATCGGCATTTATACCGCCACATGGGCATGGTGATGGGTTTTATTGAGGCCGAGACCGGCCTCTGCCCGCGCACGCTGGAGGTGGGGGAGGACCCGCCCGCCGCGCCCTACGACCCTTATCAATGAGAGGAACTTTTCAATGAAGTATCGCTGTTTTGCGGCGCTTGCGCTGGCAATGTTGCTGCCCGGCTGCGCCGCCGCGCCCGACCTGACGCCAGTCTGGCAGCGTGACCTGCCCGCCAGCGGCGTACATATAGAGCTTGCCAACGCGGCGCTGCTCTCCGACGCGGACGTCTACTACGCCGCAACGCGGGAGGAGCTGTACGCGCACAATGTGTCGGTTTTGCCTGCCGTCAAGGCCGACGGTCAGCCCGTTGTAACGTTTTACGGCGCTGCAGCGCAGGATATTGACCTTGTGTATCTGGAGGACATCGGTGACGTGTACGTCGATTATGACCGCGTCAAGCCGCAGATCAAGCTGGATTACATCCTGACAGAAGGGGACGGGTACGTCTCCTACGAGTTGGACACCGCGTACAATTTTGAGTTCACGGTGACGACGCAGACCGGCGAGGATAAGATTCTGGTCGTCAGCGAGAGAAGCGACGTGAAATGAAAATGCCCCGCCCGGGTTGGCCGAGCGGGGATTTTTTGTGCGTTAAATGCCTTCCCCTTTTGGGGAAGGTGGCCGAGGCCCCGCCCGAGGTCGGATGAGGGGAAAGTCCGCGCGATTTCCCACATACGGGCAGTCACGGGAACTTAGCCCTCATCAGTCGCCTGCGGCGACTGATTCCCCCGATGGGGAAGCCTTTGCGGTCGTTGCCGCCCACAGCCTCACTTCCTCTCCGGCAAATCCACCGTCGTCGTCGGGAAGGCAAACTCGCAGCCTTTCTCCTGCATCAAATGCAAAATTTGTAGATTCAACGTGTTTTTTACCTGCATGAACTCCCGCAGATTGACTTTGGTGATGTACACCCGGCACGCCAGATCAATGCTGTAATCGTTGAATTTGTCCAGCGCAATCGTCACGCCGTCGGGCTGCACGTCGGGCTGGGCTTGCAGCATGGCTGTCAGATCGGCGGTCAGCTGTTCGATTTTTTCGCGCGGGGTGTCGTAGGTCAGACCAATCGTGAACTTCCACAGACGGCTCTGGCGGCGGTCATAGTTTTGGATGTACTCCGCTGTGATTTTGGAATTTTCTATCGTGATAGCGACATTATCCGGGCTGCGGATGCGGGTGGAGCGGAAGGAAATGTCCTCGACGGTGCCCTCGCAGTCGCCCAGCACGATGTAATCCCCGATGCCGAAGGGCCGCTCCAACACCAGCGTGATGCCCGCAATCAGGCTGTTCAGTGTGGACTGCGCGGCCAGCGAGACCGCCAGTCCGGCGACACCCGCGCCGGTCAGCAGGCCGGAGACCGGCACGCCGAGGCGGTCCAGCATGGCGATACCCGCAAACAGGCCGACCAGCGCATGAAAGATGTTCTCAAAAAAGTGTCCCATCGTCTGATTTGTTTCTAAATCCAGATGGTTCTGGGCGCTGCGCAGCAAAAGCCGAGTGACCGGGGCCGCACGCCAGCAGCCGAGCGCGATATAGAAGATGACCAGCAGGTCGGCAGCCAGATTCAGGTATTGCAAAAAAACGGCATCGCGCACCAGCTCAAACGGCAGCGACTTGACGGCAGCCGCGCCCAGCAGTACCCGAAAAAGGCCCGCCACCGGCGTAAGGAAGCTGTCCAGCAGGATGTAAAGCCACGATGCTGTGTGACTTTTTGTGCGGCCCAGAAAACGCCGGGCGGCGAGCTTGTACACCTCGGGTGCACCGGCAGCCGCCAGCGCCAGCAGCGTCGCGGGCAGAAACGAGAGAAAATCGTGGGTGAGTTCTTCCATGGTGGGTACCTCGGTTGGGATGAAATAAGGGTGGTCCCGTTAGCGGGCGTTTACGGGTAGGTGCAGGGCCGGACATGTCCGGCCCCTACGGTGCTCCGCGGTGGGCTATTGTTGGTGGGCAAGAATTTCCTTAATTATACCACACCCCCTTGCATTTTGTAAAATCTATGCTATAATACTTCCCGGAAAGTCTGTTTCAGGGCGGGGTGTGATTCCCCACCGGCGGTGAGCGGCATGGCCCGCAAGCCCGCGACCAGCTGCAAATGCGGCTGCTGACCCGGTGTGATTCCGGGGCCGACGGTTAAAGTCCGGATGAAAGAAACGGAAAGCTGTTTGCTTTGCTTTTTTGCGCCCTGTCGTATATTTTGCGGCAGGGCGTTTTGTTTTCGCAAGGGCAGGGCAGAGCCTCCCGGGTTCGTGAGCTGACTTTCACAAATTTTTACGGGAGGCATCTTCTCATGCAAAACAAGACTACCAACATCCGCAAGCTCACCGGCACCGCCATGCTTGGCGCTGTCGCTGCCGTACTTATGTACATGGAGTTTCCAATCCCCATCATGCCGTCCTTCGTCAAGCTGGACGTGTCCGAGCTGCCCGCGCTGCTGGCCGCCTACGCCTACGGGCCGGTGTCCGGCATCGCCGTGTGCCTGATCAAAAACCTCATCAAGCTGCCCAGCACCAGCACTGCTGCGGTGGGTGAACTGTTCAATTTCGTCATGGGTGCGTTGTTTGTGGGCGTCGCCGGCTTTGTGTACAAGCGCAGCAAGACCCGCCGCAGCGCACTCATCGGCGCAGGGCTGGGCGCACTGATCATGGCCGTTGTGTCCGTGCCGTACAACTACTTCATCGTCTACCCGGCCTATGTGGTTTTGTATCATCTGCCGCTCGAGGCCATCATCGGTATGTACCAGGCCATCAACCCCAGCGTGGACGGCCTGCTGACCTGCCTGATCACCTTCAACTTCCCGTTCACCTTGTTTAAAGGTCTGCTGGACGCGGCGCTCTGCTTCTTGATTTACAAGCCGCTGTCCGGCGTGCTGCACGGGAGAAAGTGAGAAAGGCTTCCCCCGCGCAGGGGGAAGCTGTCACCGAAGGCGACTGATGAGGGCCGGGTTCACGCAACCACTCGTCTATGGGCGGCAAGGAGAGCTTTGCCCTCATCCGGCCTCGGGCGGGGCCTCGGCCACCTTCCCCAGATGGGGAAGGCTCTCCTCCAAAACCACACACGCTGCCGCATCTGCCCCACTTTTGTGCAAACCGTCTGAACTGCACAACGAAATATCGTTGACTTTGCCAAAAACCTGTGGTACACTGACTTCACAACAACAGAATAGCAACTTATCAAGAGCGGCTGAGGGAACAGGCCCGACGAAGCCCGACAACCTGCGTGTATGCGCAAGGTGCCAAGTCCTGCGGGAAACCGAAAGATAAGCGTTACCGCGCGCAGTCTTTCCGGCTGCGCGCTTTTTGTTTCCACGGTTGCGTTTCTGCCGAATATTTTATAGGAGGCTTTTCCCAATGTCCAAAGTTCTTTTCACGTCCGAATCCGTCACCGAGGGGCATCCCGACAAAATCTGCGACCAGATCTCCGACGCCATCCTCGACGCCATCCTGGCGCAGGACCCCGGTGCCCGCGTTGCCTGCGAGACGACCTGCTCCACCGGCCTCGTCCACATCATGGGCGAGATCACGACCAGCTGCTACGTGGACATCCCCGGCACGGCGCGCGAGGTCATCCGCTCCATCGGCTATGACCGCGCAAAGTACGGCTTTGACTGCGACACCTGCGGTGTCATCACCAATATCGACGGCCAGAGCCCCGACATTGCGCTGGGCACCAACGACGACGTGGCCGGTGCGGGCGACCAGGGCATGATGTTCGGCTACGCCTGCAACGAGACGCCCGAGCTGATGCCGCTGCCCATCAGCCTGGCCCACAAGCTGGCCAAGCGCCTGACCGAGGTGCGCAAGAACGGCACGCTGGATTACCTGCGCCCGGACGGCAAGAGCCAGGTCACCGTGGAGTACGACGACGGCAAGCCCGTGCGCATCGACGCGGTGGTCATTTCCAGCCAGCACAGCCCCGACATCAGCCAGGAGCAGCTGCATGAGGACATCCGCCGCGAGGTCATTGAGAAGGTCATTCCCGCCGAGCTGCTGGACGAGAACACGAAGTACTACATCAACCCCACGGGCCGCTTTGTTGTGGGCGGCCCGCAGGGCGACTCCGGCCTGACGGGCCGCAAGATCATCGTGGACACCTACGGCGGCTATGCCCGCCACGGCGGCGGTGCGTTCAGCGGCAAGGACCCCAGCAAGGTGGACCGTTCCGCCGCGTATGCCGCCCGCTGGGTCGCCAAAAACGTGGTTGCCGCGGGCCTGGCTACCAAGTGCGAGGTCGAGCTTGCCTATGCCATCGGCGTGGCAAAGCCCGTCTCCATCATGGTGGACACCGTCGGCACCGGCACCGTTGCCGACGAGAAGATCGTGCAGGCTGTCGAGAAGGTCTTTGACCTGACGCCCGCCGCTATCATCCGCGACCTTGACCTGCGCAAGCCCATCTACCGCCAGCTGGCCGCCTACGGCCACATGGGCCGCGAGGACCTGGGCGTGAAGTGGGAGAACACCGACCGCGTGGATGCCCTGAAGGCCGCCGTGGCAGAGTAAATCAGCAGGAATTTTCCGGTTCCCCCGTGCAGCGTATGCGCGGGGGATTTTTGTTTGTGCGTAGCGCACCGGGTTTCGCACCGGTAGGGGGCGGATATGTCCGGCCCGGGGGTGTACCGTGGGCGGGTGTTTGCGGAAAAGTGCAGGGCCGGGCATGCCCGGCCCCTACGTGCATGGTGATTATTTTACGTTGGCGGTGGCGGGAACGGCCACGGAGTGGTCAAGACCTGTGGTAAACGGGCGGTTTGTAGGGCGCGGTCTTGACCGCTCCGGGATGTTGGCGGCACGATGAACGTCCGCGGGTTGTCGGGGACGCCGACCCCTACGGTAGGGGCGGATTCCATATCCGCCCGGGGCGTGTACGGCGGCGCGGGGCGGCAGATACATTCATTTACTGCAAATAAATTTGCCAAATGCCGCGCAATGCGGTATAATATCCTTATCTGTGAAAGTGCGGCGATTTTGCGGGAAGGGGGGCGGCTATGGAACAGCAGGAACAACAGCTTATGAAGCTGGAAGGCACCGTCGAGCACGTCATCTACGAGAACGCCGACTCCGGCTACGCGGTGTTCGAGGTGGACGCGGGCGGCACCGATGTGGTCGTCGCCGGCAACGTCGGCGGGGTGGACAACGGCATGAGCGTGACCGTCTACGGCCACATGGTCAACCACCCCAGCTACGGCGAGCAGTTCCGCGCCGAGACCATCGAAGCGCGCCTGCCCGAGGACCGCACCGCCATTTTAAGCTACCTGTCCAGCGGCGTGCTGCCCTACATCGGGCCGTCCACCGCTAAAAAAATCGTGGCAAAATTCGGCGATGATACGCTGACGGTCATCGCCGAGACCCCGCAACGGCTCTGCGAACTCAAGGGCATCACCGAGCAGAAGGCGGCTATCATCTCCAACGAGTTCCGCCGCATGTACGGCGTGCGGGAGGTCGTGGCCTGGTTTGCCCGGTACGGCATGACCGCCCAGCAGGCCGTGACCTGCTACCGCGCGCTGGGGCCGCACACTGTCGAGGCGCTGACCCAGAATCCGTATCTGCTCTGCGGCGAGCCGCTGCAATTAAAGTTCGGTCAGGTGGACACCATCGCGGCGGCGCTGCAATTTGAGACAGGCTGCCGCCTGCGGGTGGCGGCGGGGCTGCTCTACGCGCTGCGGCACAACGCGGGCAACGGTCACACCTGCCTGCCGCGAGATAAATTGCTTGAATCTACGTCGAAATTTCTCCGCCTGCCGCTGGGCGACCTGGAAGCCGCGCTCGACGAGCTGCTCTCCTCCGAGGAGCTGCGCACCCGCACGTTTGACGGCGTCGAGTACATCTACCTGCCCGACCTGCTCTCCGCCGAGGAGGACATTGCCGCGCGGCTCGGCCAGCTTTCGACGTTTCCCACCGAGGCCCCGCCGACGCTGGATGAAGACATCCGCGTGCTGGAAATGGCGCAGGGCTTTGCGTACGCGCCGCTGCAGCGGCAGGCCATACGCCTGGCGCTGTCCAGCCGGGTCATGGTGCTGACCGGCGGCCCCGGCACCGGCAAAACGACCACCGTCAACGCGATTCTGAGCCTGTACGAGGCACTGTATGACCGCGTGGCTCTGTGTGCCCCCACGGGCCGCGCCGCCAAGCGGCTGAGTGAGCTTACAAACCACGCTGCATCGACGATTCACCGCTTGCTTGAGGTGGACTACAGCAGCGGCAGCGTGCGGTTCATCCACAACGAAAAGAACCTTTTAAAATATGACGTCATCATCCTCGACGAGATGAGTATGGTGGACGTCAAGCTGTTTCAGGCGCTGCTGGCTGCGGCGCGGTACCACTGCCGCATCATTATGGTGGGCGACGCCGACCAGCTGCCCAGCGTCGGGCCGGGCAACATTCTGGGCGAGATTTTAAAGGCGGGCGTCGTGCCGACGGTACGTCTTACCGATATTTTCCGCCAGGCGCAGCGCAGCCTGATTGTCCAGAACGCCCACCGCATTGTGGAGGGGCAGATGCCGCAGAAGGGCGGGCCGAAGGACGATTTCTTCCTGATCGAGTCCAACGGCCTTGCCTGCCAGAAGCTGGTCTGCGACCTTGTCAGCACGCGGCTGCCGAAAGCCTACGGCTTTGACCCCGTGCGGGACATTCAGGTGCTTTGCCCGACGAAGGTCGGCCCCACCGGCAGCGTTGAGCTGAATAGGCGGCTGCAGGATATTCTGAACCCGCCCGCCAAGGGCAAGGGGCAGATCGGCACGGCGGAGAGTGCCAAAATATTACGTCTGGGTGATAAAGTCATGCAGGTCAAGAATGACTACGACATCACGTTTGAGCGTGCCGGGGCCGAGGCAGGTGTCGGTGCGTACAACGGCGATTTGGGCATCATCACGGCGGTGGACGTGGACGCGCGCAGCGTGACGGTCCAGATGGATGACAAAAAGTACACCTACACCGCCGACCAGCTGAACGAGTTGGAGCCCGCTTACGCTGTGACCGTCCACAAGAGCCAGGGCTCGGAGTTCCCCGCGGTGATCCTGCCCGTGGCCGACGTGCCCGCCCGGCTGTGCTACCGCAACCTTTTGTACACCGGCGTGACCCGCGCGCGGAAGCTCTGCGTCCTGACCGGCACCGCCCGCACCGAGCAGAGCATGGTCGAGAATGTGCGGCAGAATATGCGGTACAGCGGGCTGCGGTATTTGCTGAAGGACGCGGCGACACCGACAGAGGAGAAGCAGAAACAGCTCTCGGCGACGTGAACGGGCACGGAGGGGTCAAGACCCCTCCCTACGACCGCCCGTTCACCCCGGCCTGTAGGGAGCGGTCTTGACCGCTCCGCAGGGGGGCTGGGGTTGACGGGAAAGCGCAGCCGTAGGGGCATACTGGCGATAGAACGACAATATTTTACCAATGGAGAACTATCCATGAAACAATACGACATCGGAATTGACCTGGGCACGACCTCCATTATCATTGCCACCGAGGAGCAGGGCGTTGTGTTCCGCCAGCCGACCATCGGTGCGGTGGACACGCGGACGAACTCCATCCTTGCGGTGGGGGACGAGGCATTAAAAATGGTGGGCCGCGCACCCGCGCACATTGACTTGGTGCGCCCGCTGCGGGACGGCATCATCCAGGACCACCGCATGACGAACGAGCTGATCGTCCGGTTTGTCAATCAGGTCTGCCGCTCGCGCATCTTTAAGCCGCGCATTGCGGTCTGCGTGCCTGCGGCCATCACCGGCATCGAGGCGGACGCCGTTGTGGAGTCCGTCATGGCGGCGGGCGCCAGGCAGGTCTACCTTGTGGACGAGCCTGTGGCAGCGGCGCTGGGCGCGGGCTTGCAGATCCGCCAGCCCCACGGCTGTATGGTCGTGGACATCGGCGGCGGCTCCACCGACATTGCGGTCATCAGCATGGGCGGGAGGGTCAAGGCCGCCAGCCTGCCTGTGGCGGGCAACGCCTTTGACAGCTGCATTGCCCAGTACGTGCAGGAAAAATACCAGATCGCCATCGGCCCGCTGACCGCCGAGCAACTGAAAAAGCAGGTCGCCTGCTGCACCAGGAGCGAGTTTGAGGGCGTTATGGAGGTGCGCGGCCACTCGTGGGAGACGAACCTGCCCGCGCGGCGCATCATCTATACCCGCGACCTGTACGAACCCGTGCAGGAACTGGCCGCCCGCATTGCCAACGCAGCCCGCAACGTGCTGGAAAGCACCCCGCCCGAGCTGGCGGCGGACGTGTCCGGCACCGGCATTTTGCTGACGGGCGGCGGCTCGCTGCTGCGCGGGCTGGCCGGGTATATCGCGGGCGAGCTGCACACCGATGTGGCCATCGCCCCTGACCCGCTGAACTGCGTGGCCCGCGGCACGGCCATCAGCCTGAGCGAGGGCAAGTATCTGAGCGCCGGGTTCCGAGATGCCACGCCGAAGGTGTGGAATAGAAGGTTGAACCATAGTCACGACCCGTTTACGGGGGAGTGAGGAACCGTTGACTGCGTGGCCGACCCGGGAGGCTTATGCCGACGGGAGCGCGCGTGAACCATACGCTGCGCACGTAGGGGCTGGGCACGCCCGGCCCTGTACTTCCCCGCAAACGCCCGATACCGGGAAACCCGCGGGCCGGACATATCCGGCCCCTACTGCGCATTTTTAAATAAAATCAAAACGAAAGGTGAACTCCATGGCTGACATCACCAAGGAATATCTCGCGCTGCGCGACCAATATATTGAGAGCCGGTTTGCGCGGCTCAACCCCGTGCAGCGGCAGGCGGTCTTTGCCACCGAGGGCCCGCTGCTGATTCTGGCGGGCGCAGGCTCCGGCAAGACCACTGTGCTGGTCAACCGCATTGCCAATATCATCCGCTTCGGCTCCGCCCACGGCAGCACCGAGCTGCCGCGGCCCGTGACCGAGGCCGACCTCAACGACCTGCGCAATGCCGTTGCCGCGGGCCGCGACCTGCCGCGGGAGACCGCCTATCTGGCCGTGCGCCCCGCGCGTCCCTGGAACGTGCTGGCCATCACCTTTACGAACAAGGCCGCGGGCGAACTCAAGGAGCGTCTGCGTGCCATGCTGGGCGACACGCTGGGCGGCGACGTCAACGCGTCCACCTTCCACTCCGCCTGCGTGCGGATGCTGCGCCGCGACGCCGAGCGCATCGGCTTCCCCAAGAGCTTCACGATCTACGACTCCGACGACCAGCAGCGCGTCATCAAGCAGATCTACAAAGACCTGATGATCGACGACAAATTCCTGCCCGTCAAATCGGCTATCGGGCAGATTTCTTCCTTTAAAGATAAGCTCCTGTCCGCCGAGGATGTGGCGGGGGAGCCGTTCGCCAACACGAAGGCGCAGCTCGTCTCCAAAATCTACACGGCCTACGCGGGCCGCTTAAAGGCCGCGGGCGCCATGGACTTTGACGACCTGATTTTCCACACCGTCAAACTGCTGCAAAATGACGCGGAAGCGCGGGAATACTACCAGAACCGCTTCCGCTATGTCGTCGTGGACGAGTACCAGGACACGAGCATTGCGCAGTTCCATCTGGTGCGGCTGCTGGCGGGCGGCACAAACAACGTCTGCGTCGTTGGCGACGATGACCAGTCTATCTACAAATTTCGCGGTGCTACGATTGAAAATATCCTCAACTTTGAGAAGGTTTTCACCGGGGCAAAAACGATCCGTCTGGAACAAAACTATCGCTCCACCGCCAATATTCTGAACGCCGCCAACAGTGTCATCAAGAACAACATGGGCCGCAAGGGCAAGACCCTCTGGACCGACCACGGCGACGGCGAGAAGGTCCACCACTACACCGCGACGAACGAGCAGGACGAGGCTAGCCACATTGCGGACGTCATCGGCGAGCATTTGAGAGAGGGCGCGAGCCTGAAGGACCACGCCGTGCTCTACCGCATGAACGCTCAGTCTAACCCGATCGAGACCTACTTTGCCCGCGCGGGCATCCCGTACCGCATTGTGGGCGGCCAGCGCTTCTTTGACCGCAAGGAGGTCAAGGACATCAACAGCTATCTGGCCATCATCGTAAACCCGCGGGACGACGTGCGCCTGCGCCGCATTATCAACGAGCCTGCGCGTAAAATCGGCATGACGACGATTGAAAAGATCGGTGAGCTGGCAGCCTCCAAGGGCGTGCCGATGATGGAAATCATCGCCCATGTGCGGGACTACCCGGAATTGCAGCGTGCCGCCGCGGCGCTCGAGCGCTTCTATGAGATGTACCGCGAGCTGTGCGATCTGTCGGTAAGTGAGCCGCTGGACCAGTTTGTGGGTGACGTCATCGCCAAGTCCGGCTACGAGGCAATGCTCAAAGCCATGAAGGAGGAGGGCGAGACCCGCCGCGAGAACCTGGGCCAGCTGGTCAGCAGCATCAAGACCTACGCTGACCAGAACGGCGAGGACGCGACACTGTCGGGCTTTTTGGAGGAGGTCGCGCTGATTTCCGATTTGGACAGCTACGACAACGACGCCGACAGCGTCACGATGATGACGATCCACTCGGCGAAGGGCCTGGAATTCCCGTATGTTTTTGTCGTAGGTATGGAGGATGGTATCTTCCCCGGCGAGATGGCCAAGTATAATGAGGAGGACATGGAGGAGGAGCGCCGCCTCTGCTATGTGGCCATCACCCGCGCCAAGAAGGAACTGTACCTGTCCACCTCCCGCACGCGGATGATCTTCGGCCAGACGCGCCGCAACCCGCCGTCTGCCTTCCTGAGTGAAATCGACCCCGGTCTGCTGGACGAGACCCAGAGCCCCGAGCTGACCGGCTACGGTGGCGGCTTCGGTGCGGGGTACGGCAGCTACAGCACCAACGTCCCGGGCGGGCGCAGCGGGTACTCCGGCGCGTCCCGCGGATATTTGAACAGCGAGTACAACGCGCGCCCCCGCGGCGGGTTTGGCGGCGGCTACAGCAGCGGCTTCGCCAGCGGCGGCCACGAAAGCCCCAACTCCTACGGCGGACGCCATCAAGTGCAGAGCACGGGCTTTGGGTCGGGCTACGGACGCAGCCGCAGCGCGGGCAACACGGCCCCCGCGGGCGCGGGCACATCCACGCTGGCAGGTGCGCCGTCCGCTGCCCCTCAGAAGAAGGCGGCTGCCGCCAGCTACGCGGCGGGGGACATTGTGGAGCACCGCGTGTTTGGCCGCGGCAAGGTGCTGAAGGCCACGCCGATTGCGGGGGACTGCATTGTCGAGATTCAGTTTGACCGCGTCGGCGTCAAAAAGACGATGGCAAACTATGCGCCGCTGAAAAAAGTGGAGGAATGATATGCTGGTACAACTCATTGCCCATACAAATGACCCGGAAAAAACCATCGCTGCAGCGGCAAAGCTCTGCTACTCCGATGCGCACATTGAGACGCTGCTGGACGGCCTGACGCCCGAAAAGACCGAGGCGTTTTTGCAGCGGCTGAACGACGTCGGCCACGCCAGCCCGATCGAGCACGCCAGCTTTACGTTCGGCATCGAGGGCGTGTCCCGCACGTTCCTGGCGCAGGTGACGCGCCATCGCATCGGCAGCTTCAGCGTGCAGAGCCAGCGTTACGTGCGGCTGGAGGATTTCCGCTACGTCATCCCGCCGGAGATCGAGGCCATCCCCGAGGCCAGAGCCCAGTTCATTGCGTCGATGAACGACGACGCGAAGAAGTATCTTGAGTTGGTGCAGACGCTCGAAAATGCCCACACAGCGCGGTTTATGGCGTATGGTCTCGATGAAAAGGCCGCCCGCGCCAAGGCGTCCAAGCAGGCCAACGAGGACGCCCGCTTTGTGCTGCCCAACGCCTGCGAGACGAAGATGGTCATGACGATGAACTGCCGCAGCTTGCAGAATTTCTTCAACCTGCGCTGCTGCAACCGCGCCCAGTGGGAGATTCGCGCCGTCGCGGACGAGATGCTGCGGCTGGTGCTGCCGTTGGCCCCGCACATCTTTGCGAGCGCCGGCCCGCGGTGTCTCGTCGGCCCCTGCCCGGAGGGCCGCATGTGCTGCGGAAAACAAACGGAGGTACGCGCAAAATACGCCAAACTCAAGGAGGAGGCAGTATAAATGGGACAGCTTATCATTTTTGAGGGGCTGGACGGCTCCGGAAAAGGCACCCAGACAAAACTGACGGCTCAGCGTTTAAAAGAACAGGGGAGAGACCTGCGGCAGATCACATTCCCGGATTATGACAGCGAGTCCTCGGCGCTCGTCAAAATGTACCTATCCGGCGCGTTCGGCGACAAGCCCGACGACGTGAACGCCTACGCGGCGTCGAGCTTTTACGCTGTGGACCGCTTTGCCAGCTACAAGACCGACTGGGGCGAGTTTTACCGCGAGGGCGGGCTGGTGCTGTCGGACCGGTACACGACGTCCAACGCCGTACACCAGTGCTCGAAGCTGCCGCCGATGCACTGGGACGGTTTTCTGAATTGGCTGTTCGACTTTGAGTACAAGAAGTTCGGCATCCCCGCGCCCGACGCGGTGATTTATTTAGCGGTTGACCCCGAGGTGTCCCAGCGACTCATCACCGAGCGATACCACGGCGACGAGAGCAAGAAGGATATCCAGGAGAAGGACACCGAGTATCTGGCCCGCAGCCGCGCCGCCGCCGAGTACTGCGCCCGCACGCTGGGCTGGCACCGCATTGAATGCACCGCCGCCGACGCAAACGGCGCAAAATCCATGCGCTCCGTGGAGGATATTAACGCAGAAATCCTTGCAGAATTGGCGGGAATACTGTAAAATAAACAGGTATGCTTTTGGAACGTGCGCAGGGGAGGAATTTATCCCTCCCGCGGGGGTTCGCGGCAGGGAAAACTTGCCGGGAAACCACCCGGTAGGGGCCGGACATGTCCGGCCCTGCACCTACCCATAAACACCCGCCAAAGGGAAATCTGCGGGTCGGGCATGCCCGCCCCCTACCGCTCAATAAAAATAGTTTTAGTTTACTTTACAAAAAGAGGTGATGCCCATGCTGCGTAAGGCTACCGCTGATGATCTGCCCGCGCTGACGGCGCTGCGCTGCGGGGCTGCCAAAGCGAACCCCGTCGATGCGGCGGGCTGGCTGCAAAACGTCGCCGGGCTGGAAAATATTCTGGTGCTGGAAAAAAGCGGCCAGCCCGCGGCCATGCTGGCGGCGGTGCCGGTCAAGTATGGCCAGCACCGCGGCGTCTGGCTGTGCGGCGCAGCCGGGGTGCAGGGCGTGCCGATGGATCGCCTGCTGCCCAAAATCATGGAGGGCTGCCTGCGTGCCTACGGGGCCAGCGGGTTTGACTTTGCCGTCACGACGCCCGACGACGCCCGACGCGCCGAGGACCTGAAAACGCTGGGCTTCAAAAGCCAGCTGCCGCTGCGGGTCATACAGACGCCCATCCGCCGCGACCTGTTCGCCCAGGCGGCGTTTGACAGTCTGACCGTCCACAAACTGCTGGAACGGCGGCACATCTACCAGCCCGGCTGCATCAGCCTGCCCGAGGAGGCCATGAACGAAACCATGACCCAGCTCTACCGCCGCGGGCTGACCGTGGTGTCCACCCGGCGCGGCTACGGGCTGTACTTTACCAAGGGCGACACGCTGCAATTTCTGGAATTACAGGCCGACAACGACCACTGCGCCGACCAGCTTTTGCAGGCCGCGCGGGAAAAGACCGGTGCGGCCAACGCCCGCATCCTGCTGGCCGAGAACCAGACGCTTTACCTCGGCTCAGGCCGCCGCTGCGGCTACGGAATGATCGCCTTTTTAGGCCGCCCCTTCTCCGTGACCGATGCGTATTTCAGGATGCTGCTGTAATCCTGGCCCCCTCTGGGAGGGGGCTCCGCCCGCAGGCGGTGGGGGAGAGAGCCTGATGTAGTCCGAAATATTTCGGGCTGTGGCAAGGTTCGCTCCCTCCGGCCTGCGGCCACCTCCCTCGCCGAGGGAGGTAATAAACTCGGCGGCTAAAATCAAGGAATCCCGGTGCCCTTGTGCGCCGTAAAAAGTTAGGAGTCTCCCATGAGGATCAATCGCACAAATCCGGAGCAGCCTGCGGCTCAGCCGGTGCAGAGCCATGCACCGCTCAAGGCGCAGACCGAGGTAAACGGCTTTGAACTGCCCGAGCAGGAAATCCCGAAGGAAAACCAGAAGGAACCCCCGAAGGCTGCAAAGCCGCCGAAGCCCAAAAAGGAAAAGCCCGCCAAAAAGCCCCGCCGCCAGCCGGTGGAGGAGGTCGAGGACGACGAGGAGAACGAGCAGCCCCGCCGCCGTTTCCCGTTTGGCTGCCTGATCGTGCTCGTCATTCTGGCGCTGGTCGGCTTTGGCGGCTACAAGGTCAGCCAGTTCTACGCCGAGCTGGATGGCCAGAAAACGCTGGGCCCGACCCAGACCATCACCGTGCCCGAGGGTTCGTCCGTCGCCGGCATTGCGACCCAGCTCAAGGACGCCGGTGTCATCGAGTATGACTGGCTGTTCAAGCAGTACGTCAAGTACAGCGGCAAGGCCGGTGAAATCCAGTACGGCGACTTTGAAGTCCAGTCCGGTATGGCCTACAACGACATCATCAAGGCGCTGTCCGTCGTGACCCGCCGTGCAACGGTGAACGTCACGATTCCCGAGGGCACGACAGCCGTCGGCGTGGCGCAGATTTTCGTGGACGCGGGCCTTGTGGACGACGTGGACACCTTCCTGTCCTGCGCCAACGGCAGCGACGGCACGGATTGGAGCAAGTACGATTTCTGGAACGCCATCCCCGACAATGACCGCCTGATGAAGTGCGAGGGCTACCTTTTCCCGGACACCTACAATCTCTATAAGGACGAGAGCGTCGCCTACTATGTGGATGCCCTCTACGGCGAGTTTGCGTCTAAGACCGCCGCTCTGGCCGACACGGTCGCCGCCAAGGGCACGAGCCTGGACGACGTGGTCAAGCTGGCCAGCTTCATCCAGGAGGAGGCCGGTTTGGAGAGCGAGGACGCCAGGGTCAGTGCCTGCTTCCACAACCGCCTGGAATCCAGCGACCCGCAGTGGGCCGAGCACAAGCTGGAATCCAACGCCAGCAGCTATATCATGCAGGACAGCGAGAACAACTATCTGTGGAACTCCCCGACGGCGGAGTACTTTGGCTGGCCGGAGCAGGGCGCGATCCCCGATGACGTGCTGGCCCTGTACGACACCTACGCCATCAGCGGTCTGCCCGCAGGCCCCATCTCCTGCCCGGGCTACGCCGCCATGGAGGCCGCGCTGAACCCCGATGAGGAGTATATCAACGAGGGGTACTACTTCTTTGTTACGGGCCATCCCGGCACCGATGTGGCAGGGCAGTACTTCTACGCCAAGACCGCCGACGAGCACTACCAGAACTGCGTCAAGGCCGGGTGGGCGTCGTAAGCGCGCAAGCTGCCCTGTAGGGGCCGCACATGTGCGGCCCGCAACTTCCCGTGGAATGCTGTGCTTTGGCAAACACGCGGGCCGGGCATGCCCGGCCCCTACAGCACGGACCCACGGCACATCACACATCAAATCCCCAAGCGCCCGCTTCCTACCGGGCGCTTTTTACGCAAAACGGAGGAAATCACTATGCTGCAACAGCCGGAACTGCTGGCCCCCGCGGGCAGCCTGGAAACGCTGAAATACGCCGTCATGTACGGCGCAGATGCCGTCTACTGCGCCCTGCCGGAATTTGGCATGCGCGCCGCACCCGTCAACCTGACTGTGGGCGAACTGCACGAGGGCTGCATCTTTGCCCATGCCCGCGGCAAAAAGGTCTATCTGACGCTGAACACCCTGCCCACGAACGAGGAACTTTCCAAGCTACCCCGGTACATTCAGGACGCCGCCGAGGCGGGCGTGGATGCGTTTATCATTGCCGACTTGGGTGTGCTGGCGCTGGCCAAAAAATACGCCCCGCAGGTCGAGCGTCATGTCTCGACCCAGGCGGGCATCACGAACTATGAGGCTGCGAAGGTCTGCTACGAGCTGGGAGCCAAGCGCGTTGTGCTGGCCCGCGAACTGCCCCTGACCGAGATCGCGCAGATCCGCGACAACTGCCCACAGGATCTGGAACTGGAGGCGTTCGTCCACGGCGCCATGTGCATGAGCGTGTCCGGGCGGTGCCTGCTGTCCAGCTACATGGCGGGCCGCAGCGGCAACCGCGGCGAGTGCGCCCAGCCCTGCCGCTGGAAGTACAGCCTGGTGGAGGAACACCGCCCCGGTCAGTACATGGAGATCGGCGAGAGCGAGGACAACGGCAGCTACATCCTGAACGCCAATGACCTGTGCACCGCGCCGTTTATAGATTTGATCTGTAAAGCGGGCGTTGACTCGCTGAAGATCGAGGGCCGCGCCAAGACGTTCTATTACGTTGCATCTGTCGTCAGCGCCTACCGCCGCGCACTGGACGCCTTCCTGGCGGACCCGTACAACGATAGCTTTGAGCTGCCCGACGACGTCATTGAGGAGCTGAACCGCACGAGCCACCGCCACTACTCGCCGGGATTCTACTTCGGCAAGGAGCAGGCCCAGCAGACTCCCAGCCACACCTATGTGCGCGACTGGGATTTCATCGGCACGGTGGACAGCTGGGAGAACGGCGTTGCCCACTGCACCCAGCGCGGCAAGTTCGCGGTGGGGGACAGCATCGAAATTTTGCAGCCCGACGGCAGCGTCGTCAAGCTGACGCCTGCGTGGATCGAGAACGCCGACGGCGAGCGCGTGGACGCCACCCCGCACCCGATGATGCAGTACACCATCCCCTGCGAGACGCCGCTGATGGCGTACAGCCTGATTCGGATGCAGAAGCAGTGATTGTACTTTTGCTGGGGACGATGCTTGCATCGACCCGCGGGCAGATGCGAGCATCCGCCCCTACAAAGCAACTGCAAACTGCAAAAATAATAAAAAAATCTGGTGAATGTCAAGAGTAAATGCGAAAATTTCATAATTTATTTTTTTAAAGGGCGGCAACGCACGCTTGGTACGCCATTTCGGCAGTCAGATAGCCAAGGACTTTGCGGGGATAGTTGTTCATCCAATCTTCGACATTCTGAACCTGTTTCCGTGTCACATCTGCAAAGCTTGTGCCTTTCGGGAATTTCCGCCGAATCATGCGGTTTAGATTTTCGTTTGAACCGCGCTCCCATGAACTGTACGGGTGACAGTAGTAGAACTTCGTGCGAAGTCCGCTGTACAGTATAGATTTTTTCATCCCTTCCAGATCGGAAAATTCAGTTCCATTGTCTACAGTAATTGATTTAAAGATTTTACGAAACTTGGCACCGAAGCGCCGTTCTAACCGATTCAAGGCAAGAACGGTGCTTTTTGCTGTTCTGTCGGGCATAACGATGATGATTTCCTTGCGGGTCTTTCTCTCTGTCAGAACCAGCAACGCGCGCAGACTTGTTTCTGCGGCGCTGTACACGGTGTCCATTTCCCAGTGCCCGAATTCTTCGCGGTTGTCGATAGCTTCCGGGCGCTTTTCAATGCTTTCGCCGCGTGGCGGGCGGGAACCCTTTTTGTTTTCCTTCGCCTTGCGGTGGCGTTTTGGTTTGTCCGGAAGATCTGAATCCGTCAAAGACGCAAAAACACCCTTTGAAATGTAACTGTAAATCGTAGTTACGCACACAGATGTTTTGAATGTGCGCCCCTCTAAGGCTATGTCAGCCAAAGCAGCAGCCGGGGAACGATTTTCATATTTGATTTTGTTCTGTATGTATGCGGCAAATTCGTGATCGTTCCCAATCTTCAAATCTGCGCCTTTCGCGCTCAAATTTGCTTGATAGCGTTCTTCGGCTATATCGGGGCTATACGCGGGATAAAATTCATAAGTTGCGCCGTTCAAACGCTGATACTCGCCCTTCTTGATTTCTCGATAAATCGTGCTGATATGCACGCGCAGTACATCCGCTATTTGGCGGTATGTGTACCCCTCGTTTAAGCATTTTTCAATGCGCAGTCTGTCGGTGCGTGTCAGATGCTTAAAGATGCGCGGCATGTCAAATCCCCCTGTCAGATCAGCGCAGACGCGCCCTGTGCAAGCGCAAGAAGAAATTCAAGCTGTTGGACTGTAAGCGCCGCATGGCCGCAGAAACCGCGTGCACATTCGCGTGCGCACGCATCTGGAAGCCATTCGGCAACAGCATAATCTGATGAAAAATAATTTTTCATATAGTAGGCCCTCCCATGGCCTTGATTTTTCCCGCCAAATTGATTATAATAAAAAATAAGCAAGGGGCGGTTGTAGTCTCTTAGCGGCTAAAGGTTAGATGGTTACTTTTGAACGGGTCTCCATCTGGCCTTTTTGTTTTTTAACTGCATCCACGCGATGTAAAGGTTGAAGTATTGCTGTTTTGATTTCGGGCTTAACTTTTCAAACTCTTTACTTTTCATTTGGCGGTTCCTTTCTGTTTGTACCGCCCCTTGCTATGTTTATATTGTACTATATTTAGTGTAATATTGCAATATGCAATATGCACTAACTCTAGTGCATATTCTTGTGCATTTTTGTACTTGCTTTAGTACGCTTTCCTGTGCTATAATAGGGATACTGAAAAAGGCCACTTTATAGCGAGGTGTTTATATGATAACTTATGAAGGGCTGTATAAGCAATTATCAAAGCAGGGCCATAACAAATACTGGTTGCGAAAAAACGGAATCAGTCCGTCCGTTCTGGACAAACTCGGCAAAGGCGGTGGACTTGATTATCGCTCAATAAACAAGCTGTGTGCCTTGCTGAACTGCCAGCCGGGCGATCTCATGGAATATGTTCCAGACCCAGCGCCGCAGGATACAGCAGAATAAACAGAACACGGCAGACCGCCCGCATGGGTTGTCTGCCGTGTTTTGTTTTAGTCGGCGTCTACATCATCGGGGATACCGTCACCGTCACTGTCGGGCACTTCCGGCAAGCCTGCAATGCTTGTCAGCAGGGACAGCAAGCCCGCAAGGGCGGACGCGCTGACAACGATGCGCCAGTCAACGGCCCCAAGTACGGCGGCGCTGCCGATGGTTGCAATGGCCGTCTGGGCAACGGTCTTGATCGCGCGAACGGCAGCAGCTTTTGCAAGAGCGCGCAAATACTTCTTTTTCATGTGTTTACCTCCGTTTCTCCGCTATGCACGGGGAGACTTTCGCACGTTTCGACAATGTGCTTGATGGACGGGTCGCCATCTCCCAAAGCAACATAGGGGTCATAATAATTGCGTAGGGTTTCCAGCCCGTAAGGCGGGATGTAGCCCTTACTTATGTAGTGTAGGCCCAAATCCATGACTTGGCCGCGCAGAAGGGCTTTTACAGCGATTTTGACGTTCTTATCCTCTGCCTTGGCTTCTTTCCTGCGGCCTGCCAGATAGCCCGCCAGAGCGCCCGCGCAGGCCGTCACAAGCGACGACAGCAGACCGGGCAGCATCTGTGCAATAATCTGTTCCATCGGTCAACCCTCCGCCCACATGCTGGAATAGCCGACAGACAGGCCGTGTGCTTTCTGCTGCAAGACGCTGGCCGCAGCGGTGGTCATGGGCGGGAATGTGACAGTGTAGGCCGTCGGGACGTGGCCAGCGGCAGCAAGGATGGTGTCGAAGTCCCCCTTGCTCATGGGGCCAACGGTGGGGCACTGCAACGGCGTGGCGCTCTCTGCGGGCTTCGTGTCGGTGCTGGGCTTCGGGTAGCCGTTCAGGCCCTTGGCGTGCATAATAGCAGGATAGTCCACATAGGACACATCACAGTCCAGCTTTGCGCCGAAACCCTTGATGCCAAGCGCGTTTGTGCTGGAATACTGCCACAGGCCGTTTTTGACGGCAGCGGTGTCCGTAGCCGTGTAGGCCGCTTCCCACTTGTCAAAGCCACTCAACGCAGACAGGTTCGTGTAGTTGAGGAAAAAGTCGCGGCTACAATAGACGGCTGCATAATACCCAGCCTGTTCCAACACACCCAGCGCAGATTTGATGATGGTCGTGTTGGTCGCCTTGCCGCACGCTTTATTGAACGGTTCATATTCCACATCGTAATAGATGGGGTAGTCGAACTTGTGCCCGGAAATGGCCTTGACGACCTGCTCTGCCGTGGTTGCCGCCGCGTCGGCGCTCTGATCGTAACAATAGAAGTAAATGCCCATGGGCACGCCGTACTGTTCGCAGCCCTTGATATTGCGCAGCAGTTGGCCGTCCATGTACAGACCGCCTTTGCCGTGGCGGGCGGAATAGCCCGCGCGCAGGATGGCGAAGCCGGGACTTGTGCCGCCGTTCACACGGCGCAGTTCTGCCGCCACGGTTGCCCAGTCGATTGCGCCTTGATGGTGGGAAACGTCGATTCCGTAGATTTTAGACATCGGTTTGTTCCTTTCTGACCGGGCGGATGCCCAGCGCGTAGTTAAATTCGAGTTCTGCCAGCGCGGCCCGCTGGTCGGCGGTGTCCACCCCTGCCGCTTCGGCAGCGGTAAGCGCTTCGTCGGCCAGATCAAGCGCGGCGCGGGCAAGGTTCGCCGGAATCAAGGGCGCGGACCGCAAATCTGCGTTGCCTGCAACTCTGTAAGATTCCCGTTGTCTACCTGTTCCCACACCTGTGCAGCAGTGGCGCGGCCAAGCCTGTACATAAGTTTCCAGAATGCCATAGGTTACACCCCCATCATAACGGCCAGTGTGTCATAGATTGCGTTGATTTGTTCCTGCACAGTGGGCAGGGGTTCATCCTCTGCCCATGCGGCGGCATACGTCCACCAATCGTCAAACTTGGCGTTGATGGTATCGGCGGTTTCACCGGAACGGTCTGCACCCAACTTGCCGATGGCAGTTTCACACTGCCACAGTTTAGCATCAGGCGTTTCATCACCGGTATCAGTTTCAACCTGTTTGGCGTTTTTACGCAAATACAGCCATGTCGTGCCATCGGGCAAGGGTTCCAGCGTAACGGCAGCAGGTTTGTTGTCGAGGGATTCCGTAATAATCATACGGCAAGGCTCCTTTCTTTGATCGCGGCGGCGCGCACCGCCCATTTTGCAGATTTGAATAGTTTTTGCTGGTTCAACGCTTCGGCAGCAGCGCGGGATTTTGTGCCCTTGAAATATCCGTTGTAGCTTATCAGGCGGTACGAACGGTAAAGCGGGATGAAGTGGCTGCGCTTCAAGTCTGCCCCTGCGCGCATATACTGCCGCCGTGCTCGCTTAAAAATACCCGGGCGAACGGTAGTATAGGTGCGGTGCATGACATACCCTGCCATATCCAGACCGGGGCAACCTTTGGCCGCGCCTTTCAGGTGTCGGCGGCGGTGTTCCTCTGCCGGGGATAGGAAGTCAACGCGCACCCAACTGTTCTTGATTGTCAGGTGCAGCGTGTCTTTGACCCATTTTGTAATCTTACGGGCCGCGCTCTGGATGTCAGCCCATCGTCGGCCCATCAGCACAAGATCGTCCATATAGCTGCCACTGCGCACCACAAGCGGTACGGACACACCACGCCGGGTCTTGACATAGCCAAGGATGCGGACAAGAATATAACTTGCGACAAGATTGAACATCCATGCTTCCAGATAGCCACCAATCAGCAATCCGCCGTTCGGTGACATTGCCAGCAGGCAGCGCACAACGGCCAGCAGCCAAGCGGCGAGCGGAATTTCATATTGCAGAATCGCAAGCACAAGTTCCTGTTTCGTATGCTCGTATGCGCCTTTGACATCCAGTTTTAAGGCGTGCTGGATGCCAAGACTTTTACGGCGCAGCCATCGTTCAACTTGCCGCTTTAGTGCCGTCTGGCCTTTCTTCGGGATGCTGGCGAACTGATACGGCAACAGTCTTGCGCGCAGCAGTGGCCGCAGGCCAAGATAGGCCAGATGCCCGAAACATTGATGCAGCGGGCAACAGTCAGACAACTGCCGCAGTTTCATACTGATACCATCAATGCGCGGGAAAGTATGCACCGGGTCAAGGTCAAGATCGTTTGCACTGCCGTCCAGCAGATCATCAATGCGCTGTTCCATTTCAAGGGCAATGCCGTGAACTACTTCAAGGCGCGGCCCCATATCCGCCACGCGGGCGGCGGTCTGTAATTCTGCACGGGTAACACCTCCGTACTTTTCCGCCATAGCCAGATAATTACGACGGAACCATTTATCGTTAAAGGCTTCTAAGGCCGCTTGCTCACACAGTTCATGTGTAAGCGGCATATATCTGTTCTTTTTCAAACCCTCAAAGCCTTTCGTTCTTGCTGATGTTCAACGACGTTCGGTTGCTGTGGCCCTTGCAGCAGGGCCGCAGTATCTACTACTAGCCGCCACGCAGGCCCACGGCCTGCGGCCATACACACCACCCCGCGCGTATCTCTCGCATCGGCGCAGCTATATGGTGTCGGTATCGCATGATCTTAGCGGTCAAAGCCGCAGGCGCGGTACAACGCTTTTGCCCGCATTGTGCGGACTTTATTTTCATCAGCATGGCGGGGCGAACCGTTCCAATTCGAGTTCGCGGGCGAATTGTTGCCATTCGCGCACGGGATGCCACACGCGCCATTGTCGTTAAGATTGCCAGAACGCCAAGGCGCGTACAGGCCCGCACTACCGGGGGAATTGAAAGCCGCCGAACGCCGCTGTACCACTCCATAAGGAATATTGCTTACAGGATTATGTAGGGGCCTGCTGCCCCTCTGGGTGGCGCTTACGCGCTCACCCATTCACCCCGCTTTTTACCGCTTCCTGCAAGGCGGGGCGAACCGTCCCAAAGCGAGGACGCGGGCGAATAGCCGCCATGCGCGCACGGGATGCCACACGCGCCAGGGCCGAGAAGAGTGCCAGAACGCCAAGGCGCGTACAGGCCCGCACTACCGGGGGAAGAGAAAGCCGCCCGCACATAGGTGGAATCACTGCCGCCAAATTTCACAGGGTTCATGGATTCAGCGGCAAGTTTGTTCAGTGCGCGGATATAGTTCCAACTCCACTTGTTGGCGTTGGGCAGGTCGAACGAACTGGTCTTTTCATAGTTCGCCGTGATGCTGCCCGCCTGTTTCTCGGAATCGCGGCAGGAATAGACATCATAGTGCCAGTGATCGTCAACAAGACTTGCCTGCCACAGCGGGTCGAGTTGTTCGGTATAGTTGCCGATCTGCATTTCAACGCCTGCCACGCGGTAGGGGTATTTGCCATTCGTCAGGTTGCCCATGCAGCCATCACTATGACCGGGCAGACATTCCGTCGTGCCGGACGGCCAAGGCATGGTAGACAGCAGCATGGTAGTGGTCGGGGAAATGGCATCCGTCAAATCCAGATTCACAATGCCGTATTCCACGCCGCCGATAACTTCGGATGCGACGCTGACGACCTTTGCCCAGTTGAAAATATTGTGGTTGTAGGACTGGTTTCTATCGGTGGTGGGGCTGGTTTCGCCGCTGCGCTCACCCAGACACACACCGGAACCGGGCAGGATGTTTGCGGCCTGCGCCGTAGTCAGCACAACGCGCTTGACGTTCGCTTCGGCCACGGCTGGCGTATACTGGTAATTGTAGGACGTGCAGCCCTCCAACTTGCCGCTGTTGCTCTTTGTCCAGTGGCGCAGCCGCCATGCGGACAAGGCAAACTGCTGATCGCAGTCGTTCCACAGTCCTTCATACTCGGTAGTCTTACGAGCAATAGGGATGCCAGCGTTGGCGCTGACCCAGACCATGGGCGGCTTGCCGATGCCGCTTGTCATGCCGCCATTCGCATTCAGACCACCGCAGCAGGCGGGATGCCATGTCATAACGCGCATCGTGTTGTCGGGGGCCACATCGCCAGCCATCGGCACATAACCATTGCCGGGATAAGTGCGCCAACTGTTGTACAAATAGCTGTCATCTTCCCATTCTTTCAGACACAGGGCAAGACTAAAGCAGTAGACGGGTGCAGTCTCACCGGTGACATCAAAATCGCGTTCGCCTTCCAGTGCAAGGATGTTCATAGTACCGTCGGCAAGGCTCAAAGCATTGCCGCGAATGTACCATGTCATCAAATCTTCTTCGGCCCAGTCGGTCACATCGGTGGTGGCATCGGTCACAAGCGGTGCGGCGGAACGGCCATCCGCCAGATCGTCCAGCGGCGTACCCGTGTAGTCAGAAGATACCGTGTCCAGATAGAAGCGCAGCGTGTAGGCCAGTTTGTACCCGGCTTTTGCCATCATGGCAAAGAAGCGGCACAGGCGGTCATACTTCGATGCACCACCGGTGGCGCTCAACGGCCACCAAAGCCAAAACACTTTTGTAGTGTTCGTGCCGTCCAGCAGTGCGCCAAAACTCGCATCAATGAATTCGGCGCTTGCGTTGCCTGCCGCAATCGCGGCCAGCAATTCCGTCTGCTGCGACATGAGATCACGCATTTCTTTGCCTGTGTCATCGGTAAAAGGAAAACATACAGGGGTCATGTTTTATACCTCGCTTTCATCGTTTACGAAAAATGCAAATCTGCCGTCGCTGGTATAGCCGAAAGAATACTTTGCCGCGCCAGCATAGCCCGCCGCTTCGTCGGCGTATGTCTTGGCCTGCTGCATCAACTTGTCCGCAGCGTCCTTGCTCTGGGCGGCCTGCGTGGCCTGCTGGGTGGCGGCGTTCTGTGCTGCCTTGGCAACATCACGGGCGGCAACAGAGGTTGCCGAAGCGTCAGACGCTTCCTTCGCGCTGTCAATGATGGATTCCACAGCTTCAAGGGTAGTGTTCTTGCCTTGCTCGACCTGTTCGGCGGCATTCTTTACTTCGGCGGTGGCATCGGCAGTGAGCTTTGCGTTGTTTGCAACCTGCACGGCCATGGCCTGCAAATGCGCCACAAGATCAGCGCCGCCGATGTCCTCAACGGGGGCTTCGGCGTTTTCCTTGGCAATACCCGTGCCCATTTCGCTGTGCCACTCATGCAGGGAAATACCGCTGTCATTAACTTCGATACCGCACACATTGAAATGCAGCTTGCCTTTGCGCGCCATTGTGGCGGGGCTGGGTGTCCAGTCCATTTCAATGCAACCATCAGATGTAAGCGTGGTGGTATCGATTGGGTCGGAGAACGGCCCGCCGCCGCCATTGTTACCAACGACGCGCCAAACAAAATTTTGGGACAGGTCAAGGCCGCTGGCGGTTACATGGCCGTTGATGCGGATGTGCTTTGTTTCAACATTTTTGTCACCGGCGACACCAAAGTTCACTTCGGATTCAGGTATCGAAATGGCGCGGGTCATGACATCGACAACAATAAAATTTTCAGTGGTTGTATTGCACATAGTAGCCCCCTTTAGTAGTAAGCAAGAATAAATCGAACGCTTGCTGAACTTGCGCATTGCGCCCAATAACTATTTCCGCTTATTCCTGCACCTTGCAAAATATTATCGCCAGTATAAGGAGAACCGGCATACTGAACGCCTACAAGCGTACCGCCATCAAACGGAAATGAATTTTGGCCCGGATTGCACTGTTTCCATACCTCCGTAGTTTTAATGCTTTTTGCAGTTACACTTCCGTTTCCACTATGCTTTCCAGCGGGCACATTTGCGGAACCGCCCGGCGCAAGCGTCGTGCCCCAATCGCCGTTGTCGGCCATCTGGCCCCCTTGCTTGCTTTTGGCATCGGTGTTATAGAACGTTTTTCCCGCCAGAACATCAGCAGCGGTGGCGCTGCCGGACAGGGCAAGCGTGCCCCTCTTTTTGGTTTTGGGGTCGGTGGTGTAAAACTCCTTCCCGCTAAGAACATCGCTTGTGTTGGCGTTGCCGGACAGAATCAGCGTACCGCCAATGCGCAAGCCCTCTTTGCTGGTCATGGTGTACCCGGCCATCAATTCATCCTTGCCAGCCGTGCCGAACTCTGTCATCTTGGCGCGGGCTTCGGGGGCATTTTTAGCATCGTCAGCGTGGTAGTAGCCTTCGGGCAGATCACGGATTGCTATATAGTCGGTTCCGGCTTCCACGCTCTCGCCGTACTGGTTTTGACCACGGTCAGGCATGGTTCCTTTTTTCAACGTTTTGTTGCCCGCATAGTACGGAACGCCCGCCAGCACTTGACCGGGCTTGGCGGTGGCCTGTGCCAGCTTTCCAAGGGATAACCCACCGCCGCCGCTAAAATTTAGCTGGGTTCCGTCGTAAGAAAACAACACCCAGCGGCCCGCAACGATTGTGTCGCCGTCCACGACATCCGCGCCGCAGTAGGCGGGAACGCTCTTGCCGTTTACCGTCCATGTGTCGCCGCTGGCCCACGCCGCAGGGACTTTGAAGCGGCCAAAACCGCCGTGTCCTGTCAGCGCGTAGACCTTGCCGCTTTTGGTACACTTGTAAATTTGTGCAGTTACATCCACACCGCTGCCGTTCGGGTCGTACTGCGCTTTTGTCATAACTGCCGTGCCCGCGTTCAACTGGTTCAGCTCCGAACTGACGGCGGAAATCATTTCATCGACTGCCGCCTGCATGACGGATGTACCAATGCCCGCAAACTTACAGTAGACATACCCGCACAGATCAGCGTCGGCGCGGCGGTCTGTAATCATGGATGCCGTGATGGCGGTAGCGCCTGCGGGAATCCGCACATGATACAGGCACAGATCGTATGCGTCGGCATCACGGGTGCAAGCGGGGGCCGTCGGATTGATGGCAGGCGTGCCGGGTACGACAACCGCGTGAATGTCGCGGGAATTGACATCCCGCCGCAGCATGACTGCATCAATGCGCGCCAGCGTGCCGTCAGCATAGCCGAATGTAAGCGTTAAGGGGCTGTCGTTCTGGTAGTGGTAGCCATTTACCAGAGCGCGGCCCGCGCCCAGTGCGGCGGTCATAGCGCCTGCCGGGGCAAGCGTCAGATCATCGCTTTGGCACACGCCGGAATGAAACAGCGCATCGGTGATCGCGGCAATGTGGGCTGTTTTGTACTTCCTGTCGCCGCCGGACGACGGAAAAAAGCCGCTCCATTCTCCCATTTAGATGTCCTCCAAATTCAAAGTTTCGGATTTTGTTTTGCCCGTCACCGGGTAGATCGTGACACTGCCTTTTTCATAGACTTCTTCAACCTCGGTAACACGTTCGTTCATGGTGATGCCAATACTGGAATCGCCTGTTGTAACGATGTCGCCCAAGTCCCAATCCTGCATATAGGCGAAGTTCTCAATGTTCACGGCAGTGCCCGTGAAAGATTTCGTTTTGATGTGGTCGAACAGGCCCCAACCACATTGTGTTTTCAGCTCGTTCAGATAGGCCGCTTCGGTTTTTTCATCGGGCGTGATGCTGGACGCATCCACAAAGCAGACGCGCTTGCGCCCGCCGTTGGAACGGTCAATACAGGCAACCTTGCCGTCACTGCCGCGCGCATAGGCTACATTGCAGTAGTCGGATTCGTCAAAGTTATATTCCGGGTCGATGAAGTTCTGAAATTCGTCGGTGAAATACACAATGTTGTTGTCGGCCTGATCGGCACTTCGGTCTGTACCTTCGTACACTTGGAAGGTAAATTTTTGATTTTCGGAAAACAGCAGCCGAAAACCCAGTCCGTAGGCTTTCGCAACGGCGGTCATGGCTTTCAGCGTGTTTTTGAAGTCCAACTGAATCGTGATTTCTGCGCCGCTGGGTAGTGCCGTTTTGTCAACGACCAGTTCGGGCACGGATTCGCGGGCATCTTCGGCCAGTTGGCAAAGGATTTCGGCAGGCGTGCCCGTGAAGGATTTCGTTCCGATGACATAGGCCATCGAAAAATATATTTCAAGCATCCGCGCATTGGCGGTGATCTCGCCGCCTTTGGTTTTGATGCCCATAATGCGGGCAGATTCGGTGCGACCTACCCTGCGCAGGATAACGCCCGCTTTGATGGCGGCAAGGTTTTCTTTGGTAGCGGGCAGATGCAGTTCAACTTCTCCGGCAGTCCAATACTGCCGCCGCCAGCGCAGGGATGTGTAGAAGTCAATGGTTCCGATAAATTCGCCGTTTTCGCGGTAGGCATACAGTTCCATAGGCTATACCCCCCAGAATACCGGTGTGCTGGACATAACAACATCCAAATTGTCAACGCCGCTTTCCGCATCATAACGGAACACATTACTGCCGGGTTCGACCTGCAACCATGTTGAACCGAATACCCACATGTTATTTGCGCCTTTTTCCACGCCGTCCGATTTTAGCATGATTCGTTTGTTTTTGAATCCTGTCGTGACGGTCAGGACATCGCCCGCGTGCATCTGACAGCGGATTTTGAATCCCTTTTGACTGCGCACTTCAAACAAGCTGGGGTTCGTCACGGTTCCTGTTGCAATGAATTGCACTGTCAAACCGCGCGCAACATTACTTGCATTCTCAACGGCAACAGCCAAGTTGGCACGCTTTGTTGTCATTTCAAATTCTTCGGCAGGCAGTTCAAGCACATCATCGGGAAATTCAATCGCGCCATCCCACACCGCCATTTCAACGCGGTCATCCGTCACAGCCTTGAATTTCGGGTCGGGGCACACCAAACTGATTGTAACTTTGCGCTGCTGGCCTGTTGGGTCAACATGGACAAATTCGGGCTTGTAGTCGATTTTGCGGGTGATGCCCTCATCGGTTACATACAGTGTGCCGGTCTCACCGCGCGGAAAGTAGCTGTATAACTTTTCCCGCATAGCTTGGATGTTATCCTTGACCCAGCAGTAAATTACAATGTTGCGCTTCGCGGCTGTGCTGGACTTGTAATGTTCACCGTCCTGATCGTTGCCTTTTTCTGTATCAACGTCAAAATCAGAGCTTGTCAGACCGTCAACAGCGTCCAGCCAGAGCGGCCAGCGGTAGCCGATTGTGATTTTCTCGCCGCTGCCGTTATCACAGACAAGCAGGAAGTTTCGCACTGTATCACCCCTTTATTTTGGAAATCAAATCGCGGGTTGCAATGCGGGTCGCCCGCGCCGTCTCTGCGGGGGATACCGGGTCAGGGCTTGTCACATTGATGGTCTGGTTGTAGTTGATGGTTTTCGTGGTGGGAACCGGGGCCGCGCCTGCGCCTGCAAGCTGCGGGCCATTTACCATGATTGCCATTCCTGCGGTGATGCCGTCAAGGGTCTTTTGCAAGTACGGCATGGCACTGCGCATTGCATCAGCGTAACCGTGGATGAAGTCCACAGGCCACTTTTCGTAATCGCGCAGCGGCCCTTCATCGGGACGGGAAAAATGCAGCAGACTGCGGATGTCATCGGCAAGGCCGCGCACATTGTCCACAACAGCGCTTGCCGCATTGGCGATGCCCTTTGCAAATTCGTTGATGAAATCCTTGCCCCATCCAAGCGCCTTTTCGGGCAGCGCCTTGATGAAGTCCACAGCCTTGTTGATGCAGCCTGTAGCAGCACTGTAGACTGTGCCGGCCATGCCCTTAATTGCATCAGCCATGCGCTGGAACATCGTTCGGCCCAGCGTTGCCAGCGTGGACGGCAGAGCGCAGAAGAAATCAAGAATGCCGTTCCAGATGTTCTGTACGGTGGTGCTGATTGTCTGGCACAGGCTGGAAATCGTGGCAAGGAATCCATTCCACGCGGTGGCGACAGCGTTGCCGATGGCGGTCATGGTGGACGACAAGAACGTCTTGATTGCGTTCCAAATCGCCTGTACGGCGGTGCTGATCGCATTGCACACGGTGCTGATAATCGTCAGCAGGCCGTTCCATTCTGCCTGTAAAAAGCTGACAATGGCCGACATGACACCGCTGATAAATGTCTGGATGCCGTTCCAGATGCCGGAAATCGCTTCCGACAGTGCGGACAGGATGTTGGAAATATCACTTTTCAGCGCGTCAAAATCGCCGGTGACTAAATCGCAGATGATAAGGACAACGCCCAGCACAGCGGTCTTGATGGCGTCCCAGATGCTTGTAAAAATCTGCTGGATGCCCTCAAAAGCCGTTGTCACACCGTCGCTGACGATGTCCCACGCATTTTGAAGCGTTGTTGTAATGACGGTGACGACGGTTTCAACAATGGCTTTGATGCCGTCCCAAGCCGTGGTAAAGATTGTCTGTATTGTTGCCAAGGCAGTCTGCACGGCGGTGGTGATTCCCGTCCATGCGGCCTGCAATGTGCTGGCGATGGCAGATACGACGGTGGAAACAACGGTCTGAATCGCATTCCATGCAGTAGAAAATGCCGTTTGCAAAACAGTAAACAAATTCTGCACGGTGGTGATCGCGGTAGAAACAGCGGATTTTATAGCTTCCCACAGCCCAATCCAGAAATTGCGGAACGCTTCGGATTTGTTCCAGAGGGTGACGAACCCGGCAACAAGTGCCACAATGCCCGCCACGACCAGCACAAACGGGTGTTTGGCCAACAGGCCAAACAGCCCCGAAACAGCGCCCTTTACCTTGGCAACGGCGGAAACAATTTCTGGTGCGGCTTTCAGCGCACCGCCGATGCTGGATGTCAGATTGCCGATAAATATCAGCACAGGCCCCAGCGCGGCAATCAGGCCACCCACGGTCAGGATGATTTGTTGTGTGGATTCATCCATACCGCTGAATTTGTCCACGACACCCGTCACGCCTTTGATGATTTGCGTGATGCTTGGCAGCAGCTTGTCCATCAAGTCGATCAGGGCGTTCTTGGCTTCGTTCAGCGCCTTGGCAAATTTCTGGTTGGTGGTGTCGGTGACTTTCTGGAACGCTTCATCCGTCGCATTGCTGCAATCCTGCATCTGGGTCAGAATTTCGTTGTAGTCCGCACCGTCGTTACGGGCAAGCACCATTGCGGCAGAACCGGCTTCGACACTGCCGAACATGTCTTTCAGGGTCTTGCCGTCTGCTTCGGCGGCATCGGACAGCATGTTCAGAATGTCGGATGTGGAATTGCCCTCGGCTTTCAGATCGGCAAAGCCTTTGCCCGTCAGTTCGCGCAGGGTGGTGTCGGTGATGCTGCCGGACTTTGTAAGTTCGTTCAGCATGGATTTTAAGTAAGTGCCGGATTCTGCGGTGGCAATACCGTTTTGTGTAAGCAGGGCGTATGCAGATGAAAGTTCAGTCATGTCGTAGTTGGCCGCAGCGGCCACGGGAATGACCTTGCCCATGCTGGACGCAAGTTCATCAACGGTGGTTTTACCTAAGTTCTGCGTGGTAATCAACATATCGCTGATTTTGGTTGCATCCTCGGCGCTCAACTGATAGCCATTGATGGCCGTCGTCATAACATCAACGGCCTTTGCGGTATCGGTAAAGCCGCCCTTTGCCAATTTGACCGCCGATGTTGTGAAATCAATAGCGTCGGCAGCGTCCACACTGGCGGAAATGGCGCTGTACACGGCTTCGGAAAAATCGTTGACGGAAACGCCCGTTTCGTCGCTGGCGGCCATGATGTCCGCCTTGTACGCTTCAAAATCGGTTGTTGATGCATCCAACAGGGTGCTGACCTTGGCGAAAGCATCTTCAAAGTCTGCGGCCAGCTTCAAGCCGACACCGCCAACACCTGCCACGGCGGCAGAGACAGGGGCAACGGCCTTGCCGACGGCAGATATACCGCTGCCCACTTTCTGCATTTTATCGCCCACAGCGGCCAGCTTTTGGGCGGCTGTGTTCGATTTATTGTAAGCGTCGGTCAGATCATCAATGCGTTGCTTTGTCTGTTCGATTTCGGCGCACAACTTGCGGTATTCCGCTTGTTCTTCTTCCGTGCCGTTCTGCATCGTCTTACTGCACTGTTCTTTTGCTTGGGTAAGTGCTGCAAGTTTGTCTTTGCTTGCGGCAATTTCCTTTGTCAAAAGTTCCTGCTTTTGGGTAAGCAGAACGGTATTGCTGGGGTTGAGTTTCAGTAGGCGGTTCAACTTGCCGATTTCGGTAGCCGAACTGTTTACTTTCCTGTTCAGTTCATCCAGCGCCGTGTTGAAATTTTTGGTATCGCCGCCAATCTCGACGGTGATACCTTTAATGTTATAGGCGGGCAAACGTCGCCGCCTCCTTTCCGTGCGGCTCCATTCAGCCCTTAGTGCAGACCATTTACTGCACCGTTAATATTGCCCCTGCAAATAATGTGTGCTATCCTTGTAGGCAAAGGGGGCATTTGCCATGACAAAACAGCAGTATAAAATTTTCACCGCCGTTCGGAAGTACAAGAAACTGGGTAAGGTCTTGGAAGCAACAAAAGTAGGCGACTACATCAAACTGCAAGAAACCGTTGGTGCAGATATGCTTGACTTTTCCGATGTCAAATACAATGATGACACAGATGTGACGTTGTCTACGAAAGCAACAGATGAATACGAAAGTCGAAAAAAGGACAATATCGACAAAGCAGTTACAAATCTTATTGCTGGTTATGGCGCTATAGTAGCAACTATTTCGCTGCTAATGTCACTATCAAGATTGTGTTGATAACTGCGGTATACACAGAAAGCCAAAAGCCGGGAATGTCGGACAGTCTCCGAAGAAGCTGCACGGCGCTCTTGAAGCGTTTCATAATCTTCACCTCACCCAAAGAATTTGTCGATGTCTGCCTGCGTCGCTTTAAGCGGCCACTTGTAGTCATCGTTTTCCCGCTCAATCGCCATGTCGTTTACCATGCCGACGGTCAGCAAATCAAGATCGCGCAGAGCAATGCCCATCTGCACGCAGCGCAGTAAAAACAGCGGCGTTGTCATTTCGCGGGTGCTTACCCTTGTTTTTTTTTCGGCTTTGCCGTTGTCAGCGTGTTCAGATTCCACAGCGTCAGAATTTCCGGCAGAACTTGATAGATGCTGAACACCTCGAAGGAATCCAGCCATTCTTCTACGCTGGACGGAACAGCGTCCTTGTCGGCGTGCTTCGCCATGATGTAGGCCACATTCTCAAACAGTCCAAGGTCGGTAGCTTCAAACTGTTCCTGTTCGGTGGTGGCCTTTTCGTAAGCGTCGGACAGCTTCGACAAGTCCTGCATGATGTCACGCCCGAACTTGATACGATACAAACGCGGCACGGCAGCAGTGGCACGCAGGCGGACTTCTTTGCCGTCGATGTTGATGGTTTTTTCCATGTGTATGATCTCCTGTATACAGGGTGTTCCGGTGGAACACTTTAGGTTGCATCAGTGGGCAGGGTAACGCTTGTGTACCAGCTGTTCAGCGTGGCGGGGGTGGCATCGTCTGCCGTGTGGGCCTTGATTGTGCCGTCAGCCATCGGGGACACGGTGATGGTGGAAGTCTGGGTGTCGGGGTCGGTGGTTTCGCTCTTGGTGTTGGCGTTGATACCGGGGCGCGTGGCGGAACAGTTGTACAAAACATACTTGCGCCCGGTTGTGTCGCCGTCCACCTCAAACAGCAGGGCGAAGCTGGCGGGCTGGACGTTGGCATTCTCGACAATCAGGCCGTTTTTGCTTTTCGTCATGCCCCAGATGTCAAGCATCATCTGTTCGGGGAACATAGCGACTTCAAAATCGCCGGAATAGCCGTTGTTGCTCTGGCAGACGTAGTACACAATGCCGTCCGCGTAGAACTTCGTAACTTCGCCCTCGGCATCCAGAGACAGCGACACGCTGCCGGGGATGGCAACAGGGGTGTCGAAGGTGATCGTGCCATCTTCGCCAGTCACTTTGTGCTTGGCGTAGTGCGCGTTTTTGAGATTGAAAAGCACTTTATCTTTAGACATTTTTACACCTCAATTTCATAGATGACATAGAACATCTGTTCTTCGTCAATGTAGATTTCATCGGACTTGCTGTAAAAGATGCCCGCCGCCGTCAGCGCTTTTTCAAGCGCCGCTTCGGTATCGGGGTCTTTTTCGGCTGTGTACAGTTCAAGGGCATAGAGGGTCTTTTTGGCGTACACAATGCCATCTGCCGCAAAGGGATTGTCGCGTTCAAAATAGAACACGCCAAACGGCAGATCATGACCGTTTTTCCACGCACGGTATACGAACGGAATACCGCTGCCGTCCAGAACCGTTTTCAATTCTGCCTGCGTCAACTGCAATACCTCCGTTTCAACTTTTTATTGCATATATCGTGCATTTCTGCTATGCTGGTAGTAAATAAATGCGAAAGGGTGTTACTTATGGCAAAGTGTAAACGCTGCGGCAAGTGGGGGCTTTTCTTAAAGCTGAACAGTTTCGGTCAATGCGAAAAGTGTGAAAAGGAGCTTGCAGAAGCGGCACGCCTAGAACGGGAACGCAAGAAAGCAGCCTTTTGGGAAGAACTAAACAATCTTCCGCACGCAGAAATACGCCGTGACGGTGTGAAGCAAAAGGCGCAGCCTGTGTCTTATCTCAAAGAAGCAATGACATATCCCCGCGTTACAGCCAAGAGCAACGCCGCCAAGTTCGCGGATTTTGTTGTTCTGGACACCGAAACAACGGGGCTGTCATGCACTAAAGATGCAGTTCTGGAAGTTGCGGCAATCAAGGTAAAGAGTTTTAAATTTGTTGAGGTATTCCATACAATGATTACCCCCCCCCGCAGAAACTTTCGATGGATTCCGCGCGTGAGGCTATGTCCGTCAATGGCATAACACCCGAAATGTTAGAGGGTGCGCCGATGCTGTACCAGATCATCCCGTCACTGCAAGAGTTCATCGGGGATATGCCGCTTCTCGGCCACAATCTGGAATTTGATTTAAAATTCCTGTGCCGCGCGGGTCTGGATGTCACGCCGGAAACGCGCCGCTTCTACGATACCTACGAACTGGCCGGGCATCTGCTGAAAAAGCCAAAGTGGACTTATGACAGGGATTCGGGCGGCTATGGGCCGAACTATAACCAAAACTATGATGTTATGGATTATAAGTTGGGAACCCTGTGCGCACACTTCTGGATTGACAGAATGGATGCGCACCGCGCGTTGGGTGACTGCGTAGATACCGCAAAGGTATTTCGCTACTTGCTGGAAAAGAAGATAGATACCACGGCAGGCTTTGACAGCTAAGTTACTTCGCGCTGTAAATTTTCTTTACACCGTTCATAACACGTTCAATCGCTCTTTCTTCGGCGGGTTTGATGTGCGGGTATGCCTGCACGCGCCCGCCGTTTTTCTTTGCGTGACTGTTTTCCAAGAGGTGGGTAAGCTGCCACGCAGAGCGGTTGCGGACAATCTCGCGCAGGCTGTCATTATCTTCCCATAGGGGCTTTATAGACCAGCCCTTGCGATATTTGCCCGTTCTGACAGGTGACGCGCTTTGAATTTCTTCCTTGCAGATTTTTGCCGTTTCACGAATCAGTTCTTTCGTTTCTTCGGTTGCCGCTTTGGAATAAGATTCAAGCTCCTTTCGGATGGCCGCTGCCAGTTGCTCCGGCTTAACCTTGATTGTGTTGCCGCTCATGTGATGCCCCTTTTGGTTGCTGCATACAGTTCCAGTGTGTCAGGGTCAGTCTGATAGGTGCGGTAAATCAGCTTTCTTTTGCCGTCCACCATGGCGTATTTCTCGCCGCTGTAATCCCACGGGTGCAGCACGAATTTCTGTACATTGCTGTACCCGTGGGAACCGGCGGTAAAGGATTCTTCCCGGCTCACGCTCTTAATGTCGCCGTACACCGTCACGCGGCCCGTCTCGGTTTCGGTCTGCCTGCCGATTTCATCGGTGCCGGAATCGTCCGTTGTAATCAGAATAATTTCATCACTGAAATACACGGGTCAATCCTCCAAATAGTCCCCGCACAGGCTCAAACTGTTTGCAAGGCTTTCATAGCTTTTCTGAAACCGTTCGGCATCATCGCCACCGTACCCGAAATTGCCTTTGCAATACAGCTTGACGGCCTGTTTGATAAGCGGGTCACTTTCGCTGATCTTCACGACACCATGTTTGCGCAGATCAGCTTTGCAGGCAGCAATCAAATCTGCAACTTCATCATCAAACGCGGTGTTGTCTCTGCGGATGCGCAGACACTTTTTTGCAAAGTCAAGCACGTTTTACACCTCGCAGGTTAAGAGCCAACCACCTTAGCGGTTTCGCCCTTCTTGATGATGATGACGCCGTTCGGGTCAAGCAGCTTGCCATCGCAGATGTGCAGCACCTTGGTCTTGACGGTGTTATCGTCGTGATCCATCCACTTGACGGCGGCAAACTGACCGTTGCTGTTCTCGGCGTAGTCACTGGGGTTGAAGTACACGGCAACGACATCATCCTTGGCGGCGGCATCGAAGTTGGCGATGATGTCATCCTCGACAGTCTCCACAGGCTTGCCGCAGAAGCGGTATGTCTCTCCGCCGTCGATGCCGTAGTTCACGCGGCCAATAGGCTGGCCGTTCTTATCGACCATGCCGTCAATGTAGCCGTCAAACGTGCCCTGCGCCATGACAAACTCACCCTTGCGGTACGCCTTGGGAATCTTGGCGATGACCTTCTTGTGCCATGCGGAATAGTCGCCGATCTCATCAGGGGAAAGAACGACAACATTCTTGGTGGGCACGCGGCTGTCCTTGGTGATGCCACGGAACTGCCCGCTGCCGGTACCGGAAATGATGGCCTTTTCCTTTGCGGCAACGATAGCTTCCACAGCCAGCGGCACAAACATCTGCTGGAACTCATCGAAGGTGACGATGGACGCAAGCAGGGTCTGTGCGATTTTGCATTCCAGACCGTAGTAGCTGAAGGAAACCTTCGTGTTGGCGGTCAGCTTCTGATCATCGCTGGACTTGCTCTCGCCAATCCAGTTGGCGGTAGGCTTCAAGGTCAGAATCGGGAACTCGACACCGCCCTGCACATTCAGCTTGCGGATTTTGGCGTACAGGTTGCCGTAAGACTTCATCTCGCGGATGATCTCGCGGGTGATCGTGGTGGGAATGACCGCGCTCGCGTCGGTGGTGGTCGTGGTAGCGGCCACATTCAGCATCGGGGCCACGCTGGCGCGCAGATCGGCGGGAATCTCGGTGCCGCGGCAGACGAAGTTCATAAACGCTGTGCGGTACTCGTTCGTCTCGCTAGGGTCGGTATGGGCGGTCTGGGCGCCGAAGTTGTTGATCGTGACCATCTGCGGGGCAGCGTTGGTCTGGGCGGGGGTCACATCGGGCAGGTTGTAACTGCGGTTGCCGTTTTCCAGCGCGGCCAGATTCGCGCGGGCCTGCGCGGCAGCTTCATAATCCGCGTCAAGCTGGTTGATCTCATCGCGGCAGCGGTTGGAAGTCTCGATGTCGCCCGCGTCGATGGCGGCGCGCATATCGTTCAGCAGTTTGGTGCGCTGGGCATTGTACTGTTCTTTCGTCATCATGTTAGACAACTCCTTTTTTGATAAGATTTTCATAATCGGTTTTGGCCTGCGCCAAAGCAGCAGCGTTCTGATCGCGGAACATGGCAAGCGTTTTCTGTACAACGCTTTCGGGCAGCAGACCGGGCGCGTCAGCAGCTACAAGTTCGCCGCCCATGACCTCATCCACAAGGCCAAGTTCCACGGCGCGGCTGGCATCAACCCATGTTTCCGCGTCCATCATGGCGCGGATTTCATCGCGGGTTTTCCCGGTCTTGCGCATATAGGCGTTGGCAAGGGCATCACAGGCAATATCAAGCCGATCACCTGCACGATGCAGTGCGCGGTAGTCTCCGTCGGCGCTGCTGTACACATTATGAATCATCATCTGACCCACGGGGGAAATCATGCTGTGCCCGGCCATTGCAATGACGCTGGCAGCGCTGGCGGCGTAGATGATCTTGATGTTGACCTCGCCGGTATACTCGCACAAGGCCGTGTAAATGTCCGCCCCGGCATGAACATAACCACCGCCGGAATTGATATACACTTCAATGGGCTGGCCGTTCGCGTCCGCAAGGGCATCTGCAACATCTTTAGGCGTAGTGGATTCCATGTCAAACCAGTCATAGACGCGCTTATAATCCTGCGGGATAATCACGCCTTTTACGTTTACTCTCATTCGGTTTCACCTCCCGACTTCGTTTGTTTTACGGGCGCGGTGTCAAGACGGCGGATGGGTTCGTCACCGCCTGCCACAGGGGCAAGGCCAAAGACAGCGCGCCACTCGTTTGGCAGCATAGCGCCACGGTCAACCATGGATTCAAGGGAAAGTTTCGTGCTCATGCTAGCGTATTGCAGATTTGAACTTTCCAGATACAGCTTGTTCCCGAATGCGCGCTGCCGCCGGTTCCACAGTTTGCGTGTGTGCTCGGCAGCGATTTGCAGCAGATCGGGTTCAACTTGGGCTTCGTAGTAGCTTATCCACTCATTTTCCGAAAAAGAGGATTTCACGATTTTTTCGTTTGTGTTGAAGAAGCTGTACAGCCGCGTGATGTTGTTCTGACTTTGCAGGGCGTTTGGCACATAGTCGTGCGGTTCCAACTGCACGGCATCGGCCTTTACGTCCGTACCTGCAACGCCCGTGCTGTTGTTGTTATCAAGGAAAGCATCGGCAAAGTCCTTTGTCTGCTTCTTGATGTCCTCCGGGCGCATACCGCTGGATGTGAATTTCAGCAGCCATCGGATGACCGCGCCGTTGCGAACAGCGTTGATGATGCTGCGGTCAGTCGTGCCGATGACTTCCATGACGCTTTGAAGCGCAGGGCCGGGCGGCGTGCCGAACACGTCATTCTCGTTGTAGTCGTTGCGCAGATGGATAACGTCGGTATAGGCAAATGTCCATGTGCTGCCGTTCGGCAACCAGAATTGCAGCAGCAGTTCACCCGCTTTGTTATAGAGGGCCTGCACACTGCTGGCGACGATGGGAAACAGCGCAACGGGGAAACCGTTGTCATCGCGCTGGATAAGCGCAAACGCATTGTTGTTCAAGATCAACTGCGTTTCCATTTTCTCCGCGTACATCTGCCACGTCATGTACTGGTTCGGTTCTTCCAGCAGCAGGCGAATGTAGGGGTCTGGGTTCGTCTGCGTGTTGGTTTTGCCGTCCGGGCCGATGGTCGTTCGGATGTGGCGCGGCGTGGCCTTGCCCACGGCCTTGATTTTCGGGCGGATGCAGGCGCGCACGATGTCGCTTTTGTACAGGTTCCCGTCGTAGACATACAGGCCGTTGCCTGTCTCCGTTACCATCTTGACTTGTGCTGCGGTGGGACTGCGGGCGACAGCCGCGCGCAACCGTTGAAAAATTCCCATGTGGGCATCCTCCGATCAAATCATAGTTTTGTAATCATCCTGTCGGTCTTGGAACACAACGAAAGCATCCAGCAGAGCGGCCAGACCGTCAATGCGCTTGCGCGCCTTGCTGGTTTTGTTCGGCTTGATGTTGCCGTTTTTATCTTCCACAATGCCCGTGTTAGCAAGGCACCATTTCAAGACAGGGTTATTGTTGTAAATGATAAGTTTGCTATCAAAATCAGCACCTAACTGCTTCATGGGTAGCGACAGCGTTTTCATGGTCTGCTGCACGGGTACGAACACGCCCTTGCCGAAGGTGTCCTGCATTTCGTCTACCCAGTAGCTTGCAGACCATGCGTCATAGCCGCCACAATAGATATAGCAGTCAAGTTCGTTCTGTACTTCAAGGAACCATTCCGTGACATCTTTCTGCCGGACTTTGTTGCCCTCACAGGTACGCAGATAGCCTTGTTCTTTCCACAGGTCGTAAGGAATACGATCTTCCCGCACGCGGCGTTCAAGCAGTTCTTCGGGCAACCAGAACATACACAGGACATAGATGTGCGGGTCGCCCGGAACCATGAATATAACGACAGCAGCGGTAAGGTCGGTAGTGCTGGAAAAGTCCGCGCCGCCGATGCCATACCGTGGCCGAAGCTGGCGCACGTCGAATGTGGCGGTGTTGTTCAACTGCTCAAAAGTCAGCCATGCTTCGCCGATAGTTTCGGGAATGTTGAAATCCTTGCAAAGCAGGTTCTTCACAAGTTTCGGGTTTGCAATGGCTTTCTGCACCTTGGCCCGCAACTGCTCCACAGACTTGATCGTACCTAAGCCGGGGTTTGCCTTGGCCCAGCAGCTTTCGTCTGTCCATTCCTTGCGGCTGTCCAGTTCGTAGATGACGGGCAGGAAGTGTTCGTTTTTATAGCCGTTGTCGTCATAAAAACCGTTTATGACATTTTTGGCTTCTTGGTACAGATCATCGTACAGACCTTCGCGCACCGTGCCTGCCGTCGTGGTTTCAAAGATCATCGGCTGTTCACGGGCGGTCACGCCGTCAACAATAACGTCATACAGGGCGCGCATAGGCGGTGCCCATGCGTGAATTTCGTCCAGCAGACCGCCGTGAACATTCAAGCCGTCCTGCGTGTCGCTGTCGTGGCCCAGGGGCTTGTATACACTGTCGTTGAAGTCGGAAACCATTTCAGCGACAAGCGGCTTGATTTTTCCGTTCGGTGTTTTGCGCGTCCAGTGCAGCACAGGCGACTTGCAGACCATGCGGCGGGCTTCCTGCCAGATGATCTTTGCCTGATCTTTTTTGGTGGCGACGGCGTAGATTTCCGCGCCGGGTTCACCGTCTGCAACCATCAAATACAGGCCGATGGCCGCAGACAATGTTGACTTGCCGTTTTTACGGGCAACAACAAGCAGGACTTCCCGATACTTTCGCGTTCCGTCAATAACATGGACGAAGCCGAACATGGCGGCGACAAGCGCTTTTTGCCACAATTCAAGGATGAACGGCTTGCCGCCCGCTTTGCCTTTGCTATGGCGGCAGTAGTTTTCGATGAACTCTATTGCATGGTTGGCGCGCTTAGCCCTGTAAACATAATCGCCGCAGCCGTTGACGACATCCTGTGCAAGTTTACGGTAGACAGTGGCAACCTTTTTGCTGACAGTAACCTGCCCGTTTTCAATGGCGGCGTTGTATTCAAGTATCGGGTTGTAGGTCAGTGGATAGCGAATCAATCCGCATCACGTCCCGCAACGAAACTGTCAAACTGATCGCCCGCGTCAGTGGTGGGCGGCGGCGCGGTGGCCTTGGGCAGCAAGTCGGTCAGCTTGGAAAGCAGCGTCGCATAATTTTTGATGGTGGTATTGTAGCTTTTCAGTGCCGGGTTTTCGCGCAGCATGGATTGTTCCCCCTGCACAAAGAAATCCAACGGGCCGATTTCGTCGGCCTTATTCTTCAAGGTGTCCAGCATCCCGGACATCCAGATCAGTTCCGACACGACGTTGCTTGCAAGCGCGCGGCGTTCTTCCGGCACAGATTCAATCGTAGATTTCAATTCCTTTTCGGTCAGAATCCGAATCGGCTGGTTCTTCTTCCGTGCCATTGCACGCCCTCCCTTGCAAAAAAATAAAGGGCCGCAAACCGCCGACATCCATCGACAGTTTACGGCCCCACTCGGCCCTTAGTGCAGACCATTTACTGCACCGCGCTTTTTTTCACTTTTCGCCGCACTTCCAAAACGATGATTTCACCGTTCTTTCGGCGCTTGATCTCGGCTGTGTTGCCATGTTCCAGTATGGCGCGCACAGCTTCAATTACATCGTCTGGCAACGTCCGTTCACCTCCGCCCGGATTCCTGCAAAACAGGAACAAATCTGTTTCATTTGTCAAGACCCCCCGGTCATGTGAAAATAACCTGTGTGTTCTTTGTGGCTCACTCCCTCGGTTCTATGGCAAACCGGGCTAGGGCCTGCCTAGGGGGGAGTAGCGCCGCTGGCGTTGGCCTTGTCCGCTGGCTGCGGCTGGCCGTTTTCGTCAAAGTAGTAAAGATTTCCACCGTCATTTTCAATTTTGTTGTGGCAATCGTGGCAGACATACAGGAAGTTCGCCGGATTCAAAGCAATGTCCGGGTCTGTGATGTTCTCCGGTGTCAGCCATACTTTGTGATGGACGATGTAGCCGGGCGCATCTCTGCATATCTGACACAAGCCGCCGTCAATGTTGACGCGGGAAGCGACGAACGCCGCACGGCACTTGCGCCACTTTGTTGATTTGTAAAACGCTTTCGCAAATGCCTGTGCCATAGTTCACCGTTGGTGTTCCAGTAGAACACGAAGCAATCCGCCGGGGATTGTGTAGTAATAGAATAGTTACTGCTGTGTGATGTGTAGCGGAATCGAACCGCCGCGCTGTGCGCCATACCTTGCACACCATATAATCCCGGATTGCCCGCCGGGCCGGGTGTCGCCATAGAATAGGAGGAAGAAAGGCCGTCAGTGTTCCCAACTGACAATTCCACTATAGCACACTTGAAATTGCTTATCTGGCCAACATTATGAACAAACTGTAAACTTTAGTGCTTAGGGCTTGCATCTGGAATAAGGCCAGCTTCAAGGGCTAGTGTGTAGCAGTATTCGCGCTTGTAGCGGCGGAAAGTCTTTTCGCTGATATTCAAGTCGAACTGCCGCAGCAGAGTTGCGACGCTGGGTCTGCGCGGGTGCTTGACGTTCACCTTGATGGCAGCGGCCAGACGGTGCGCTTCGTCCTGCTGGCCCGCCGGGTATTTGTCGAAGATCATCTGTTCCGCAGTACACAAGGCTGAAAGATACGGTTCCGTTTTGGCCCCCTGTACCAGCCCTGCGCAGACCTTGACGATACCGGGCGGCAGGGTGTAGCGGTTCATGGCTCACGCTCCTTGCACTCGTCATAATCTTCATCATCTGGAATTTCGTCGTGCATTGCATCCTCTGCGTCAATCAGCCGCATGGTTATCCCTCGCTTTCTCAAAATAGAACTTGATCGCTTTCGGACTTTCCAGCACATTGCCGTAAACAATGCCGACCTTGTAGATGTAGTTCTCTTGCAGCTTTCGCGGGATCTCTGCAATGTACTGTCTGAATGTTTCAAGGTCGTGGGCACGCTTGTAGTGATTGCACATACGGCAAGACGGCATAAGGTTTTCAATGTCGTCCGTGCCGGAATCCTCTGGGTTCCACGCCCTCTGTGGCTTGAAGTGGTCTACCTGCATATCATTGTAGGCAATGTGGCGGCCACAGTAAGCGCAATGACCGTCAAATTTCTTGTACACCGCAACGCGGGTCTTTTTACTGATTGCCATTTATTCATCCTCGCCGTACTTATAGTCGTAAAAAGTTCCGTCAGGTTCAACGAAAAATTCTTCTTCTTCCCATCGTGCATCACAGGTTTTATAATTTTCGCAAGAAGCAAGGCTCACGTCCACGGCCCCATCTTCGCCGCGCTTATACCGTTTGCCAATTTTGCCATCCTTGCGCATTGTATAATCCAACGAGTACTGATACAGATTGCTTACAACAATGCGTCCGCCGCAGAGCGGACAGCATTTTATAACTGTTCCAAGGTTCATTCTATGCCCTCCGTACCCGCCGGGGATTGTGTGACAGGCTCTTTCCGCTGCCAGTAACAGCAGCCATCATCGCCGTCCGTGAAGTCGGCACAATAGGGGCTTGCGCCGCAAAAGCATACGCCGTTGAAATCTTCCCAATACAGGCAGGTTTCACAGCGCAGGCGCTCGGCAGGGGGCGTGTTCTTTCCGGTTTCCATCTTTACATGTTTCCACCTTTCCAGTTTTCAATGCTTTCAATGTGCAGAATTTGCAGGATATAGTAGTATTTGTCCGGGTCTGCGCCCCATTCGCGCACACCGCCTTTGCCGAAGATGCAATGCACCCGCAATATGGCTGCTGGGGCTTTTGAATTGTATCCGGCACGAATTTTTACAGGAAAAATCTTGTATGCTTGACCTTTGCAATTCGGGTCGGCAGCTATGGCAGAATTTATGCGAGTTCGGTAATACTCTGTCGCTTCACGGTATTCTTCGCGCTTTTCACCGCGGCAGATCATGTCAAACCATTCCTGCTTTATGGGAAGTGTCAGCATTTTTCATTACTCCTTTGTGACCGGGGCAAGGCGGCATCATTTGCCCTCGCGCTGCGCAATGGCGCGTTTCAGCTTGTTCAGGTTGAAGTCCATTTCACCAACAAAGCGTAGGCACAGATCATGGTTGATACCGTTGCCCAAATAGGTATAGATGTATTCCATGCTTGTGCGGGTATAAATCGTGCCGCAAAATTGGTTGATACCGTTCAAGTGGTATTTCTGACTTGCCGAACTGTACGACTTGCAGGCTTCACGGCTGCACCATTCAATAATCCGGGCATTCAGTTCGTCCAGCGTGTCCGCACCGTACAGCGGTACGGTGATATTGCGCGCCGGATAGACAATCAATTCAAGGCGCAGGTTCATAATTGCTTTCGGAAATGCGGATTGCAGGGCGTACCGAACCGCCTGATCTAATATGATACCCTTTGCGTAGACGGGCGGCGGGGTCACGGTGGGTTCTGCTTTGATAAGCGCCCGGAAACTTTCAACAGCAAAATTGCGGGTCATAACGTGGTTGCTGTCGTTGCTGTGGGCGGGCAGTTTGCTTTCAAGGCTGTCGGCATCTATCATTCGCATTTTTTCATTCCTCCAGTCGTGCGCAATGTTCGACGATGATATTTTCCTTGCCCGCTGGGGTGTTTTGGGTATATTTTTCACACCGATAGGCGGGGCAGTCATCATGCAGGCACGGCATAAAATATTCATTCCTGAATATTGCATCTGGAATTGTGGCAGAGGGCGTGGTTACGCCGTGAACACGGAATGGGCACACCATGCGACTTTTTTCTTCTTCCTTGTGCATCATGAGTTATTCCTCCAGCAATTCAGCCGCTTTCAGCATGACGGCACAGCCGTCAATGTGGCAGTTGTGTTCAAATCCACAGCCGACGCACTCACAATACTTGGGCGCAAAAGGGCGTGGGAATGCGGCAATCTTCTTTAGTTGCTCGATTAGTTCCGGGGATGCTTTTTCATACGGCTTGCTGGAACAGGCCGCTGCATCAAATTTTAGATGTTGGGGCATCGGTATCCGCCTGCCTTTCTTCGTATACCGGCAAATACGGATGCACCACGATCTGACATCCGCACATAGGGCAATCGAAGGCATCATGCAGGCCGTCAACAATGGCTGTGTCGCTGATTATGGCTCCTCCATTGTAGTAATGAAATTTGCCGTAGTTGTGCTTTCCGACTGCAATGTAGCGGCTGCTATTATACGGGATAAATTTAAAGCCGCATACCTCGCACTGTATATCATGTGGCAGATTGTCATCCTTCGGTTTCTCTGGCGGCAGGGGTGCGCAGTATGGTTTTGCATTGAGAGGTTTTTTCAGCTTTTTGCGCGAAAAAAGCTTCTTGCAAATGAAATCTCTGTTACCTTCAAGGCCAAGAAAGACTCCAACGACGATCAGAGCGAAAACGAGAATTGCTAAAAGCACAAAAATAAAATCCTTCATCGTCACACCTCCCATGTGAACGGCAGACCAATCCTGCACCCTTCGCGTTGTTCATTGCAGAAATAGAAGCTGCACCCTTCGCAGCGCTCGCCGCTGCCGTGGGCTTCACAGTAGTTACTAAGATCGCGGGCCGCGTCAATCATGTTGTCACTGACAGTAGGTTCCGCGCAGTCTGCGGCGGGCGATTCTTCCTGCACGATGGGCGCGGGGGTGATCTCCGAAGATTCGGACGCGGCATCCGCCGGGGGCGCTGGGGTTTGGGTTTCGGTGTCGGCGGTCTGTTCGGGATTGCAGTGCGTGCAGGCCGTGGGGCAAGTGGTTTTTTCAAGGCACAGCTGACAGCACCCAACGCAACCGATCATTACACCGTTTTTGACATGGGATAAAATGCCGTCGGCATTGTCGCACATACCGTCTACGGTATCTGTGCAGTTATCGTGAATGAATGTCGCATATCTTTCTGCACGGGTCACAGGTGCTTTTTTCGGCTCTGCGGTTGCTTTCTTCGGCATCGGTTCGGGGGTGATGCCTGCACCTGCACAAGCTTTGACGAACTGTGCCCATGTGTACTGTACGCGCTGACCGTCCAAGTAGAAGCGGATGCCCTTTGCGCTGGTATCCGTGATGCCGCCGCAGTTGTTCGCGCCGCCCGTAGTGGTGGCAAGGGCTTGCAGGGCAGCGGCGCTGAAATATTCCAGCTTGCGTACCCATTTTCGATTTACAAATTCCTTTGCCATGGGTAGCGCCCAGTCTGGGAACGTTTCGGGAACAGATTCTTTCTTCTTGCGCACTGCTTCCATTGTAGGCACAGGATAGGTTGCGGCGATCTCTTCCTGCTGACGGTTTGGCAGGCTGCTAAGTTCATAGGCCACTTGCGTGCCGATGGTGCCCGCTTTGTAACGCTGCATAAGCGTGGGGCACAGGTGCTTGTAGATGGCTTGGTATTTGCCAGCTTGCGCCGAAGAAATGCCCAGCGCCGCCGCAACGGCAGTGCGGGTCTTGCCCTCTACCTTGCCGCCGTTGGCCTTGAACTCTTTTGCGATTTCGGCGGTCTTGACGGTTTCCATCATGTTTTCATATTCGGTTTCTTTGCGGGTGGTGCGATTCATAAGGATAAGCCGTGCTTGGTCGGCCAGCGCGCCCATGCTGGATGTAATCTTCACGTCAACTTCGGCCCAGCGTTCCGGGTCTTTGGCGTAGAGGGTCAGCAGGGCCAGACGGCGGCGGTGTCCGCCGGTCAGACGGAATTTGCCCGGTTCATCCGCCGGGCGGACAACTAAGGGCTGTTCCAGCCCGAAAGCATCAATGGCAGCGGCCAGTTCTTCAATGCCGTCTGTTTCGTAGAAATTTTCGGGGTCTGGCAGTATGTCAGCCAGTTTGATGTGCGCAAAGTGATCTTGTTCCGGCTGGGTGCTGGCGGCGCTCAAAACATCTTGAATCAGATTCATGTTGGTTCCTTCCGGGTGTTCCAATGGAACACCAAAACAGCGATTTATTTCTTCTTTTCGGCAGTTTTGCGGGCTTTATTGCCTGTTTTCTGCCATTTCGGCAACATTTCGGATAAGGCCATAATGTAGAACTGTGCGATAATATCCCGTGTATCATCGGGCAGGGTTTCAAACTGTCGGATGATGTCCTGCCGCATCTTGGCGGGGTCGGATGTCTGGGTGCGCTTGATGGGCGCTTGCTTGCTTTTCACAAAATTACTTCCTTTCCGGTTCTGGTATCAACTTGCACGGGGCGGGTTCCTTTCAGTGCAAAATCGGGGTTCGTGGTGCGGTGACATTGCAGATTCGGTTCATTCGGGTGGTTGGCGGCGCACCATTCATGTTTACAGGCCGTGTTCTTGGCGGGGTCGCATTCGTACAGCGTAATTGTGCCGTCGGCGGCAATGTTAATATCAATCATCGTTTCCGTCCTTTCCTCTGGTTGTACAGGCCGTTTTTGCGAACATCCTTGCGGATTTTGTCGCCGCGTTCGGAATCAGCGGCATCAATGCGCCGTTCAGCTTCGCGGGCTGTCTGTATCTGGTTGCATACTTTGCGGTATTCGGCATAGTCCGTGCAGGCGGTGTGGCAGTTGATGGCCCGCCGGGCGCATCGGTAACAGGGTGCATTCATGTCCGTTTATCCTTGATTTTGTAGCCTGCGGCTTTCATGGCTTTCTGATCTTCGGGGGATGGGATGCAGGCGGGATCATTGGTTTGCATCATAACGCGGCCATCCTTGGCAAGCACCGTAAAGAGGGTGGCGGGCAGATCAGAGCGGCAACAACTGTTCACAGCCCAGCACCTCCAACACTTCATCCGCCAGCACGCGGAAATCGCGGGCGGCATTGCTCCAACGACTGTACAGCGACAGCGGCTTGCCCGCGTCGTTTCCGTTTTCGACTTTCTGTGTGCTTTCGCGGACAACCGTGCCCAGTAAGTTAAGGTCGGTCACATCGGCGATTTTCTCTTTTTGATCGGGGCGAAAGCGAGTAATAAGGGCGTAGGCTTTCAGCTTTGGATTTTCCTGCTGGGCCGCTTCGATTTGCTCCCATACCTCGGCAAGACCCTTGCGGGCGTTCTTGTCCAGCGTGATCGGCACGATGGCAAGGTCTGCTGCCATAAGGGCGTTGATGCTTGCCATGTCGATGTCCGGGGCGCAGTCCACAACAACGAATTCAAGCACGCCTTCATTTTCCGCAAGGTAGCGGCGCAGACGCTTATCGCGCCCGCTGGACGTGTCCAGCAGCAGGGAAATGTTCGACTTCATAAGGCGGTAGTCGCTGGGCAGAATACGAAGATGTTGGTACGGCTTTCCGTTGGCGTTCAGGGCCGGAAGTGCAGCATGAAGGGCGCAGGCATCAGCGGCAGTCTTGGCCGTCAGCACATCGCCCAGACCGTGGGTAAAATCGTGGATGTTGTAGAACTCGGTGCTGTTGCCCTGTTTATCGGCATCAATCAACAGTGTCTCGCCGATGTTGGAAAGTTCGTATGCAAGGTTTGTTGCGGTGGTGGTCTTGCCGACACCGCCCTTTAAATTCAAAATGACGATGGTTTTCACTTTTTCTTACTCCTTTTCTTCTTTGGGTGCTGTTTAGCTTTGGTATGGTCTTTTCCGGGTTTGGCGTAATAGTTCATCATGGTTTCAAAGCGGCGGTACGCACTGCCGCAGTGGCGTTTCTTGCTGTTGTTCACGTTTGGTAATCCTCAATAGACATTTGACCGGGTAGCTGGCCGGGTTCGTTTTCCCATTCCACGCCGATGTAGTCGAGTACGCGGCCCCATCCATACCAGTCACCATTTTCGTCACGACAAACATGGCGCATCCAGAATTCCCATTCTTTGGGGTTTGCGCTGCGCAGGCGATCAAACCGGTTTGGGCGCTGTTCCAGCTGGATGCCGAAACCGCACATCGTACAGCCTGTGCGCTGCGCAAGGGTGGTGCGCAGCGTTCCGTCCTTGTCTCGGACAATCTCTCCATATTCCGCCGGGATGGGAACATTCAAATCAAGGGCCAGTTGCAAAATGTCTTGCCTGCTGAATATGGCGAACGGTGCGCTTCGGATGGTGCTCTTACCGTAGTAATTGCACCCGTGCATCATAAGGCTTTTTCTCTGCGTCCGCCCTCGGATGCCATCAAGCCAAGATACGGAACGCTGTTGTGCTCCTTGGCCCAATCGTCGCAAGGCTTTTCTTTGAGATAATAGCAGCAGCGTTCGGACACCTTGAACGGGGCAGCTTCATATCCCAGGGCCGCACCCTCTGCATCTGCACCGCCGAACTTTTCAAGCCATCTTTGGCTTAGTTTCATTCGGCTGTTTTTCTGGAATCCACCATATTCGCCTGTTTCGCCCGTAATGATTGCATGGCGAACAGTGGCGTTTTTTGGTGTCGGGTTTTGTAACAGACTGATCTTGCCCGCAATCTCTTTGCTAAGCACGGGCCAGCCCAATTCTTCTATGACTTTGGTTTTCGGTTTCAGAGGTTTCAAGAAATACATGCGGGGTACGGGCGGGCAGGCATCGTGCAGGGCCTGTTCCTGCGCTCTGGTATCCGGGTCTGTGATGGTGTCGATCTCATCCTGCGGCAGGGCCATGTGCGCGCCCAGCCATTCCCGCGCCGAGTAGGTGCTTTCCATTTCGGCGGCAATCTGCTTGTGTACAGCCTGCACGCCTTTCTGTTCTAGGGAAGAACAACTGACACAGGGAACATGTACGCCGCACGCTTCAAGGAAGTAATGCAGGGTGATGGAATCCAAACCACCAACTGATATGTGACAGTTCAGGCCCATTTCGCTGCATTTGTCCTGATAACTGCGGGCGACATTTTCCGCATGGCGAATTTTCTGTTTGTAGGTGTAGTTTTCCTGCATATAGCGGAAATTGCGAATGTTGGCTTCTGCGCCGGTTTCCTGCATGATCTGCTGTACTGTTTTCATGGCTGGTATTGCGGTTTGTACCGCCCCTCCAAGTAATCCGTGATGACTGCGGCGGCAGCTTCCCAGCCCTTGCAGACTTCCACGGCATAACCGGTATCACGCAAGCGGGCAATCCACTGTTTCTGTGCAGCTGATACCGTACCGCCGCGCAGACGCTTCAATTCGATGTACAGGCCGTTGTACTTGGTACGGATAATGGTATACTGGCCGCGATCAACGGAATCTATCTTCTGAACGCCGACAGGCAGGAAGATGTCCGGCACGCCGGATTTCACACCCATTGCGCGGAAGCGGGCCGCTTCGGCTTTCCCACGCTTGCCGCCGTTTGGGATATGGTACATAAGGGAAAGTTCGGGATATTTGCCGCTTTGGGCATCGGCCCAGCGGAACAGGCACATTTGCTCTACATCTTCGGTAGGCGGCGGCATGGTGTATTTAATATCCGCCATTGAATGCACGTCCTTTCTTTGTGGCAGGCGGCAGCGCGGCGTAATGATCGCGCGGGGCGCTGTCTGCCGGGGTTGTAATCAGTTGGTCGAACATAGGCCCGAAAAGCTGTGCAGGCGGCGGGAACGGTGCATCATTGTCTGCGGCCATACCGATGACGGCTTTCACGTCCTTTTCTGTGTAGCCACGGTCAAACAAGCTGTACACCTGTTTTCTTGTCTGCTTATTGCCCTGCATATTGATACCAGTAAATGCTTGCAGCAAGGCCATAATGCGGGTGCAGCTTTCCCGCCTGTTTTCAACAGACTTTTCAACAGCCGATTTCTGGGGAAGATTATGTTGGGGGTTTATTTCATTTTGTCTAATATAATCTTCTGTGCAGAAACTCGGTTTCTGTTGTTCGTTATCTAGGTTTTTGTATGCGGTTTCTCCGTTTTTGTGTACGAAAACTAAACCGGCGCGGGGTGTAACCTCTAAAAGCCAGTATTCAACAATAATCGGTATTTCGCCTGTACGCCGTGCGATGCCGTCCAGATAGCGGCTTTGTATCGCCCGAGAAGTTAATATTCCGTCCGTTGTAAATAAGGCTTTGTCGAAAAGTCCTAAAGACACGCACAGATCAACGATTGCCCGAACTTGGGTTGACTTCAACCCGCCGCCCAGCTTGCGCGCTGTCGATGCGGCGTTGTCATATCCCCAGCGGTAGAAATAACCATCGGTGGCGTAGGCTTTTTGGCACAGGGCAAAGTAGACATAAAAGCCCGCCGGGCCTTGTGCATCAATCAAGTTGTCAATAGAGGTGTCGTTTTCGAGAACGTCCACATCCCACGTCGAATAGTTCAGATTCCGCTTCGGCGGTCTGCCCATTCGTAATACCTCCGTGGGTGGATGTTACCCGCAAAACGCGCCGTCAGCGTCATACAGCGCAGGATTCGCGCGGCGGTCACTCCATCCGTACTTGATGCCAGCTTCAACAGCAGCGGCCTGCGCGGGCGTAGCCGTGCCGTAACACTGATTCATGGTGCGACATACCGTGTGACGAATTGCCAGTAGTGCGGCATCCTCTGCATCTACCGCGCTGAGCGGCGCTGTTTTTGTGCAGTAATAGGTATTGTCGCCGGGGTATACCTTAGCGGGCCGTCCGGCATCGTAGGGGTTGGGAACATAGGCAAACGGCGGCATTCCGGGGAACACACTGGGGAACATATCGCCGATGCAGGCTTTCGGGGTTTTGGTGGTGGTGTCCATCTTTCAATCCTCCTGTTTGGTTTTTCTTCCTGCCTTTGCTTCATGCGGCGTTTGGCAGTTCATATAATGCCGGTCTTTCCCGGCTGTCAGCAAAGGAAAAGTATGGAGAGAAAAAGGGGCAGCGGGCTGTCAGAATCGAACTGACCGATGCTGTGAAATCTGCGCCAGCACCCGCACATGTACCCGGCAGGCGCGAACAGGTTTGCCCGCCGGGGGATGTGGGAAAATCCCACTTAGGTGTCCGGCACCTCTGCGCGGCAGATCAGCGGCCCGCGCAGTGCCCGTTCAGTCGTTCGCACCCCTTTCTGCAAGATGCGTTCGACTGCTGGTAGCGGTCAGTTCTGCGCCGATACCGCCAAACGCGCATAGTGTTGTTATTGATGACACATTTCCAAATCCTTATAATCTTCGCTGTACCGCATGGCATTTGCGCTTTCGACAGCCTGCAAAAGAATTTCGATGCGGCTGCATCCAGAAATGTGCTTGCGGATTGACGAAAAGCCGTTTTTGAAGTGCAGCACTATCCAACTTCCATCACCCGCCGCGTTATCACTTCCGGGCAGGATGCACCATTCCATCTTTTCAAATCCCGGCAAACTGATACGCAGCATTTCCGAAATACTGCGCATGAAGTTTGTAGTCGGTGGGCATCCGTGGCGCATAGCGTAGACGGCATCAACGACTGTGGACGGCGGCATAATCTTTGCGGCGCGGTCTGCCTGTTCGGCTATGATGGTGAAAAAATCGGCAAGGGCCTGCGCCTTGGCGGTAAGGGCATCTATTTTTTCGTTGGCTTCCTCAGTGTTCAGCGTGACGGCAATTTCGAAATCTTTATTCATTCTGTTCCTTTCTTTGCATCCGCCGGGGAACGGCCACGGCGCTTGATGTTCTGATCGACAGTCTGCTGTGCCTTGGCGGCGCTGTAGACTTTACGCCCGCCGGGGAACCGTTCGTCGGTATATCCGCGCGGCAGTTCTCTGTAGATGGTCGCCAGTGAAACGCCAACAACAGATGCTATGTCAGACGGCGCAATGCCGCGCGTATATAGCTTTTCAATAAGTAGGCGGTCATCGTTGGTGAGATACCTATATTCGCGCACTACTGCACCTCGCTTTCGGTAAAAAAATAATGCGAAAAAGGCTTGAAACCTCTTTCGCATTTAATACTAATATTTTCAATAATAAAAAAATCTGCAAAAATCCCTTGACTTTTCTGTCGGTATCCCTTATAATAGTTCCTGCGCTGGTCGTGAGGTGCACGTCACACAACGCCGCGCAGGCTGGGTATGGCCCGGTAGTTCAGTTGGTTAGAACGCTAGCCTGTCACGCTAGAGGTCGTCAG
>OIWM01000101.1_pt1 | contig 99136 bp, 85 predicted proteins | sample 1587451 | NCBI WGS metagenome assembly OIWM01 (sample SAMEA3888907, study PRJEB22519) | human gut metagenome | biome: human gut; feature: human-associated habitat; material: faeces | place: Denmark | collected 2011 | reverse complement strand
GTGAGTCAAAATGTACGAAGAAAAAATAATCCCACCGAAAAAGTCCATGCCGCGGGCCGTAGACGGCACGCTGCGCAAGTTTGCTCTGCGCGTGCCGGAGGTCATCTATCAGTGCAGTGGCATCATGGTTTTTGGCAAGCGTATCAAGTCGCTCGTGTTCTCGACTGACCTGTCCATCATCAAAAACGTGAACGCGGACGCCATCATCGCGGTCTACCCGTTCACGCCGCAGCCGATCATCACGCAGGCGCTGCTGCTCGCGGCCGATATCCCGGTGTTTGCCGGCGTCGGCGGCGGCCTCACGCAGGGCCAGCGCGTGGTCAACCTCGCCATGTTCGCCGAGATGCAGGGCGCGACCGGCGTCGTGCTCAACGCGCCGACGGCCAACGCCGTCGTCTCGCACGTGGCCGAGACGATCGACATCCCCGTCGTGCTCACGGTCGCGCGCGCGGACACCGACTTTGACGAGCGCATCCGCGCCGGCGCGGACATCTTCAACGTTTCCGCCGCGGCGGAAACGCCTGCCGTCGTGCGCCGCATCCGCGAGCAGCACCCCGACGTGCCCATCATTGCGACCGGCGGCCCGACGGATGAGAGCATCCTCGAGACCATCAAAGCAGGCGCCAACGCCATCACGTGGACGCCGCCATCCAACGGCGAGATCTTCCGCGACATCATGGCCGCCTACCGCGAGAACAAACCGCACCCCTGACCCGGTGCATAGAAAAACCGACCCGAACGCCTGTTCGGGTCGGTTTTTTGCACTCATCGCAGCAGCTGTTCGTCCGCGGGGTAAAACTGCAGCGCATCCTGCACGGTGCGAAACGCGCCCGTGTCGCCCCAGGCGGCCGTCAGGCGCTTTTCCATCGCCGTCACGACGGGGTACTGCAGCCAGGTCTGCTGGTGCACGTAATACTCCCCGCTGCTGAGGATATAGCCGTTGAGCGCCTCTGTGGTGGAGTAGGCGACATAGCCGCGTGCGCGCTCTGCGTGCCGCGGCAGGGAAAAGGCGGCAAAAAGATCGGTATTCGTCTGCTCGCCCCAGAGGACGGTGTTCGCGGTGAACGTCTGCGCGCCCAGCGAGGCGTAGGGCGCGGCGAATGTCTGCCCATCGCGGTCATACAGCACGCGGCCGGTCACGTCCCCGGCGGCGGACCATCCTTCCGGGATGCTCCGGTAGGCCGGGCGGATCTGGATCGCCTCCGTGCCGTAGAAGCCGGGGTCGGTCGTCCAGAGAAAGTGGTGGAACACCATCCACGTCTCCCGCTCGCCGGGCAGCTGCACGGCCACGCCGGTCAGGCGCAGCTCTTTGACGTCGTAGACCGTGTCCTGCACGTAATAGCGCTCATGTTTCTCGTTGTATGCTTCCCACAGCACGTTTCTGCCGTCGTTGACAGGATAGTCTTCCGTTTCGACCACGACGCGCAGCGCGCCGTCGCAGGCGGCGATGTCCTCCGGCGTGAGGTCGTTGAGCACAGCCTCCGGGAAGCCGAGATCCAGCAGCTGCTGCCGGATCGCCGCCGTCTGCGTCTGCTCGGATGTGTCCGCGGGCTGCCAGTCCATCCGATAGCTGCCGCCGAACAGATACCCCAGTGCACCGCAGATGCCCAGCACTGCGGCGAGCACGAGCACGAGGCACCGGTCCGTCACCCGCACCGGCCCCGGCGCGATGGCGTATCCGGCCTCGTCCAGCGCGCCGGAGAGCCGGAACAGGCTGCGCAGGATGAATCCATAGCCGATGAGCATTGCGATCGGCACGACCCATCCGCCGTACTGAACGGCGGCGAGAACGCACACGAGCGCGTACCACACAATCAGCGCGAGCGCGCCGCCGGCCTGCGCGGGCAGGCCCGCCTTTTTCTGCACCGCGCGCAGCCCCCGCCAGAAGCAGAAGTACAGGGCGAGGAGCAGCACTGCGTTTATGACGGTGAGTGTGGTCGTGACGGCGGGCGTGAACACGGCACTTTGCAAAATCGTCGTATTCAGGATCAGCGTTGCGAAGAAATAGACCGCGCGGATCACGGTGACGGCAAAGCAGCCGCCGAGCCAGCGGTTTTCCCGCCGCAGCGCGCGAAAGCCGAGCAGCAGCAGCACCGTCCCGATGGCGGGGAGGATGTAGTTCAGGCACAGGAAGTTCAGGGTGATCGCGCACAGCGCCATGCCGAAGAGGATGCGGTTCATGGCGCGCCGCCACGGTGTCACATCGGCGACGATCTCCTCCGGCGGCAGCTCGTCCACGCTCTGCGCAAGCAGCGCCTCAAAGGCGTCGTCGCGCGCAGATTCTCGCTCGTGCTCACGCATCGCCGTCACCTCCCAACATCGTGCGCAGCCGTTTTTTCAGGCGGTACAGCCGACCCTCGACCGCGCGCTCGGTCATGCCGAGCTCGGCGGCGATCTGTGCGGTGGACTGTAAGTAATAATACTTTCGGTAAAACAGCGCCCGGTCGTTCTGACCGAGCCGTGCGAGCGCATCGTGCAGCGCGGCGCGGCGCTCGGCTTGTATCAGCGCCTCCTCCGGGGATGCCTCCGGCGACGGCGCGCCCTCCGGCAGAGTCTGCGTGCCGCCGTGCCGGGCGGCGCTGCGCTGAAAGTTCAGCGCCGTGCTGCGCGTGACCGCCGTCAGCCACGCATTCCAGCTCCCGCGCGCCGGGTCGAACTGCGCGATGCGGCTCCAGACGCGCATGGACACCTCCGACAGGCACTCCTCCCGATCCTGCGGGTCCGGCAGGATCGGCGCAATGATGTAGCGCATCAGCGGCCCGTAGTGCAGCAGCAGGGCCTCCATGCCGCGCTCATCCTGCTGCAGCAGCTGTGCGATCATCTCCTGCTCCTGCACGTCCTCGCCTCCTCCCGGCTGTGTTTCTACTCCATTATACACGCCGCGACCGAAAAACCCACGCATATTTTTCCGCCTTCGCGCGGGAAGAAAAAAACAGTGCCCGGCTGTGATGCCGGGCACCGTCTGTTTTTATCTGTATCTGTGTTCTCACACGGGCTTGTTCGAGGTCTTGAGCACGACGTCGTGCGCGCCGCCCTCGACGATGCTCACCGAGGACACGAGCGTCAGCCGCGCCTTTTCCTGCAGCTCGTGGATGGTCAGTGCGCCGCAGTTGCACATGGTCGAGCGGACCTTTGCCAGCGTCTGCTGGACGTTATCGGAGAGCTTGCCGGCGTAGGGCACGTAGGAGTCCACGCCCTCCTCGAAGGACAGCTTCTTGCTGCCGCCGAGGTCGTAGCGCTGCCAGTTGCGCGCGCGGTTGGAGCCCTCGCCCCAGTACTCCTTCATGAGCGTGCCGTTGACGTTGACCTTGTCCGACGGGCTCTCGTCGAAGCGGGCGAAGTAGCGGCCGAGCATCACGAAGTCCGCGCCCATAGCCAGCGCGAGCGTGATGTGGTGATCGTGCACGATGCCGCCGTCGGAGCAGACGGGCACGTAGATGCCGGTCTCGCGGAAGTACTCGTCGCGTGCGCGGCAGACCTCGATGACGGCGGTCGCCTGGCCGCGGCCGATGCCCTTGGTCTCGCGCGTGATGCAGATCGAGCCGCCGCCGATGCCGACTTTCACGAAGTCCGCGCCGCAGTCGGCCAGGAAGCGGAAGCCGTCCGCGTCCACGACGTTGCCCGCGCCGACCTTGACGCTGTCGCCGTAGCGCTCGCGGATCCACGCGATGGTGCGCTTCTGCCACTCGGAGTAGCCCTCGGACGAGTCGATCACGAGCACGTCCACACCGGCGTCGACCAGCGCGGGCACGCGCTCGGCATAGTCGCGGGTGTTGATGCCCGCGCCGACGAGGTAGCGCTTCTGACTGTCGAGCAGTTCGTTCGGTTTCTGCTTGTGGAGGTCATAGTCCTTTCGGAACACGAACGCGCACAGGCGGCCCTCGTCGTTGACGATGGGCAGAGAGTTGAGCTTGTGCTCCCAGATGATGTTGTTGGCTTCCTTCAGGGACGTGCCGTCGGGCGCGGTGATCATCTTCTCGCGCGGCGTCATGAATTCGCGCACCGGCGTCTCGGGCGCCATGCGGCTCACACGGTAATCGCGGCTCGTGACGATGCCGACCAGGCGGCCGTCGGCCGTGCCGTCCTCGGTGACGGCGACGGTGGAGTGGCCGGTCTGCTCGCGCAGGGCCAGAATGTCCGAAAGCGTTGCGTCGGGGCTGATGTTCGAGTCGCTGCGCACAAAGCCTGCCTTGTAGCTCTTGACGCGGGCGACCATCGCGGCCTCGTCCTCGATCGACTGCGAGCCGTACAGGAACGACACGCCGCCCTCCTGCGCCAGCGCGACGGCCAGCCGGTCGCCGGACACGGACTGCATCACGGCCGAGACCATCGGCACGTTCAGCGACAGGGCCGGTTCCTCGCCCGCGCGAAAGCGCGTCAGCGGCGTGCGCAGAGAAACGTTGTCCGGGATGCACTCGCTCGACGAGTAGCCGGGCACCAACAGATACTCATTGAACGTGTGCGACTGGCCGGAAAAGAAGTAAGCCATGGGAAAGACCTCCTTATAACAATATACAGTGTGGAAAGCGGAGCGGGTCGCGCCCCGGTGATGATTTTTGCTATTGTACCGCGAACGGGCGCGCTTGTCCAGCCCGCAGCACGGAAAAAAATCAGGGGCGTGACCGCCTGTTTTTGGGCATATGATAAAAACTGCGCACCGCCGCCGGCGGTGCGCAGGGAATCACAGTTTGCGGATCTTGTCCTTCTCCTCGATGAGGGGCAGGTAGTCCATGTACGGCGTATCGTTGGCGCAGGTGAACTTCGCCTCGGAGCTGAACGCCTCGACCTCTTTGTGCGACTGCTCGATCGGTCGCAGCGTGCCCGCACCGGCGATGCAGCCGCCCGGGCAGGCCATGCCCTCGAGCAGGTAGCCGTCGTACTTTCCGGCCTTGGCCATCATCAGCAGCTTTCGGCAGTCGGCCAGACCGGTCGCCGCGGCGACCTTGACCTCACGATCGGGCTGCATGTCGTGGATGGCGTTGACGACCGCCTGCGCCACGCCGCCGGAGTAGGCAAAGCGGCGCGCGTCGCGGCTGGAGTCGGCGGGCATCTCCTCCTCGTCCTCGGGCGGGAACGCCTTGTCCATGCCTTTGGCCGCGAAGATGCCGAGCGCCTCTTCAAACGTGAGCACGAAGTCCACGTCGCTGCGCACGCTTTCACGCCGGGCCTCGAGCTTTTTCGAGTCGCACGGGCCGACGAACACGACCTTGCAGTCCGGGTGGTCGCGCTTGATCATGCGCGCGGTGAGCACCATGGGCGTAAAGGCCACGGAGATGTTCTTTTCAAACTGGGGGAAGAGCTTTTTGACCATGTCGCTCCACGACGGGCAGCAGGACGTGACCATGAATTTGTGCTTTTCGGGCACTTCCTCGAGGAAGTCTGCCGCCTCTTCGATCACGCACAGGTCCGCGCCGATGGCGACCTCGTACACGTCCGCGAAGCCGAGGCGCTGGAACGCCTTGCGCATCCGCTCGGGCACGCCCTCGGGGCCGAACTGCCCCACGAACGCCGGCGCGAGCGCCACGTAAACAGGCGTATCGCTCTTGACGGCCTGAATGGTCTGAAAGATCTGGCTCTTGTCCGAGATGGCGCCGAACGGGCAGCTGACCATGCACTGGCCGCAGGACGTGCACTTGGAATAATCAATGTCCGCGCGGCCGAGCCCGTCGGAATGGATGCAGTCCATGCCGCAGGCCTTGCGGCACGGCCGCTCGAGACGCACGATGGCGTTGAACTTGCACTCTTTCAGGCAGCGTCCGCAGCGGATGCACTTATCCTGATCGATGTGGGCCTGACCGTTCTGCCGCGTGATGGCATGCCGCGGGCAGACCTCCATGCACGGGTGCTCCAGACAGCCCTGGCACACGTTCGTGATCTTCACAACGTTGTCCGGGCAGCGGTTGCACGCGAACTTGATGACGTTGATGAGCGGTTTTTCGTAGTAGATCTCCGGGTCGAGCGCCTTTTCCACGCCGTCCGAGAGCAGGGAAAACTCCGAAAACTTGCGCAGCGGCAGCCCCATGGCCAGCCGCAGCCGCTCGCCGACGACGGCGCGCTCGAGGAACAGACTGTCCCGGTAGGACCCGATCTCACCGGGGATGATCTTGAACGGCAGCTCTTCGAGCCGCTTTGCGTAATCGCCGCCCTCATAGGCCATTCGGGCGATCTCCGTGAATACTTCGTGACGGATACGTGCTTTTCCGGTTTCAATGCCGCGCATAGGGTTCTCCTTTGGGAATAAAAAGTGAATTCTTGCTCGTGAAATTTGCAACAAGCACTTGACGCGAGGTTATGCAAAACATTATACTAATACGTGATAAATTTCGCAATTCTTTTTTTGCAATCTGGACAAAAAAATAACGATTAGCTCCAATTTTGTCGAAAAATCAAAGAAAACGGCACATGTGTCTGGGAATGACATCCTGTGTTGGGGCAGGTTTGTGACCTGGACACAGAAAGATCTGCTGGATCTGTGGTAGGATGGATGCAATCGAAGCCGCAGCTTCCGCAAATTTTTCAGCTGTCAGGAGGGAACGCACTATGGAAGAAAACAAAACGAAAGCCAAGATCATCGCAGTCGCCGGCAAGGGCGGCGTTGGCAAGACCTCTCTGTGCTCGGCGATCGTGCGCGAGCTGGTGGAGGCCTTCCCCGGCAAGCGCATCCTCGCCATCGACGCAGACCCGGCCGTCGGCCTGTCCACGGCGCTGGGCGTGCACGTCGAGCACACCATCGACGACATCCGCAACGAAGTGATCGAGACCTCGGAGCGCGGCGAGTACCGCCAGGCCATCGAGGTGCTCAACGAGGCGCGCTTCCGCATCTTTGACACCATGGTCGAGTGCGACGGCTTCGCCTTCCTGGCCATCGGCCGTCCGGAGGCCGCCGGGTGCTATTGCTCGGTCAACTCCTACCTCAAGGAAGTCATCAGCATGCTCGCCAATGATTTCGATTATGTGGTCATCGACGGCGAGGCCGGCATCGAGCAGATCAGCCGCCGCGTCATGGAGCAGGTCTCGCACCTGGTCCTCGTCACGGACCAGAGCGCCAAGGGCGTGAACGTCTGCCGCGAGATCAAGGAGGCGGCTGACGATCTCATCACCTATGAGCGCATCGGCATGATCGTCAACCGCGTGGTCGACCCGAGCATGAACGATCTCGTCAAGCTCGACGGGGTGGATGTGCTCGCCTACATCCCCACCGATCCGATCCACGCTGCCAACGATATCCACGGCAAGAGCGTGTTCGAGCTGCCGGAGGACTCCAACATCATGGTCGGCGTCCACCAGGCGCTGCACAACCTGGGCATTTTTTGAGGAGGGAACAACATGAAGGATATGGAACTGTACGACAGCTTTATTCGCGAAACGACTGACCTGCTCGGCGCGCCGACGCAGAAGTGGGCCTATAAAGAGCGCGATGCGTGGAAAGATAACGGCGAGAGCGAGCTCGTGCTCCTGCGCGACGCTGCGTATGAGCTCGGCGGCGGCGCGAACGACGCCGTGAACTTCACCTGCGTCACGTCCGACAGCAGTCTCGTCCCGGCGGATGAGGTGCTGCTCTACGGCCCGGATATGAAGGAAATCAAGGGCGACGTGCCATTTGCCCGCCTCGTGATACTCGGCGTCAAGGACATCGACGTCGAGAACAAAGACGCGACTTACACTGCCATCCGCAACATCGAGTTCGTGAAGTACCATGTCTTCCCGGACGGATACATGATGCGCGTCTCGCCCGAGAGCAGCCGCGAGCAGATCCGCGTGAGCAAGAAGGCCATCAAGAAGGGCATCTCGTTTTACAAGGTCGGCTGCGACTTTATCCGGCAGTATAAGAAAAACCCGAACATCACGAATGTGCGCGTGATCTTCATCACGAAGAATGTCGACTTCAAGACCCTGCACGACACGGCCAAGAAGATCGACGACGTGACCAAGACCATGAACACCATCCTCGAGGGCATGCCCGAGGATCTCGACTGCGCGAGCTGCAGCTTCAAGCCCGTGTGCGACGAGGTCGAGGGCCTCAAGGAGCTCCACTTCGGCAAGGCCGGCAAGAAGGCGCCGAAGGCGTAATTTCCGCAGAACATACACGCACGGCCCCGCAAGCAACCTGCGGGGCCGTGTTTTCATCTTTCATCCAAAGGAGGTGCGCCATGCCGAATTTTCGCATGACGCTCAGCTATGACGGCACGCGCTACAACGGCTGGCAGCGGCAGGGCAACACGCCGGACACCATTCAGGGGCGGCTCGAGGCCGCACTCAGCGACCTGCTGGCGCAGCCGGTCGAGGTCGCGGGCTCCGGCCGCACGGACGCGGGCGTGCACGCTCGGATGCAGACGGCGTCGTTCCGCGCGAAAACGGACCTGCCCGCGCCGGAGCTGCTGCGGCAGCTGCGTGCGCGCCTGCCGGGGGACATCGGCGTGCTCACGCTCGAGGAAACCGCGCCGCGCTTTCACGCGCGATTGTCCTGCCGCGGCAAGACGTATGTCTACCGCGTCTGGAACAGCGAGACGCCGAATGTGTTCGAGCGGCGCTATGTCTGCGCCCTGCCGCAGCCGCTCGACACGGCGGCCATGCAGCGCGCGGCAGCGCTGCTGCGCGGCACGCACGACTACACGTCGTTTTGCGCCAACCGGCGCATGAAAAAATCTGCCGTGCGCACGGTCGATGCCATCACCGTCGAGCGGCGGGGCGAGGAAGTGCGCCTGACGTTCTCGGGCGACGGCTTTTTGTACCACATGGTGCGCATCCTCACCGGCACGCTGCTGGAGGTCGGACTCGGGCAGCGGGACGCCGGCACGATGCCGGACATTCTCGCCGCGCGCGACCGCAGCGCCGCCGGGCCGGCAGCGCCCGCCCGCGGGCTGATCCTGTGGGAGACGCGGTACTGACCGCCGGGCAGCGCACAAAATCGGATTTTCGGAGAGATCGTCATGATTCGAGCATTGCAAAAAGCAGACATCGACCGCATTGCGGATATCTGGCTGGACACCAACTGTAAGGCGCATGCTTTTATTCCCGCGTCCTACTGGGAGCGCAACTTCGCCTCCGTGAAGGAACTGCTGCCGCAGGCGGAAGTCTATGTGTATGAAACGGATCAGGGGATACAGGGCTTTCTGGGCCTGAACGACGAATACATCGAGGGCATTTTCGTTTCGGAGGCGGCGCAGTCGCACGGCATCGGGAAGTGTCTGCTCGGCTGCGCCAAGGACAGAAAGCCGGCATTGCGCCTGAACGTGTATCAGAAGAATGTGCGGGCGATCCGTTTTTACCGACGGGAGGGGTTTCAGATCCGGCGCAGCGGGCTGGATGCGGCCACCGGCGAACCGGACTATGAAATGCTGTGGCGGCGGGATTAGGGACTCCGGCTTGCCGTCCCGACGGGAGCGCGCAAAATCGGAAGTTGTAGTAAAGGAGGTTTACAATGGGGTTTTGGATTTTTATGTTGATTATGGATTTGCTTCTTCCATTTACGATGATTGGTTTTGGAAGATATTTTATGAAAAAGGCTCCAAAGGAAATAAATTCAGTATTTGGATATCGGACTTCGATGTCTATGAAGAACAAAGACACATGGGAATTTGCTCATAAATATTGTGGTAAAGTCTGGTATGTCTGTGGAATGGTTATGTTGCCGATAACAGTAATATTCATGCTTTTAGTGATTGGAAAAAATGAAGATTGTGTTGGGAGTATAGGAGGAATTATCTGTGGTGTTCAACTTATTCCTTTAATTGGGTCTATTCTCCCAACAGAAATAGCATTAAAAAAGAATTTTGATAAGAATGGAACAAGACGATAAATTCCAGTTTTCCGAACCGTGCAACCGCCCCCGGCGTGACCTGCTGGTCACGCCGGGGGCGTTCCTGTTATCTGCTTATGCCGTGTCATTTCAGCCGCGCGCGCTGCGCCGCGCAGTAGGCGCGCACGTCAAACGGCTCCGGCACGCTGTCGCGCCGGAGGTAGAGCGGGTGGTGCGGGTGTCCGGCCTTCGACCGGGGGCCGAACGTCAGCCACTGCGCATGAAACTCCTCGCCGATGGCGAGCATTTCCTCGAGCGCGTCGAACAGGTACGGCCGCTTTTCGATCAGCGTGCCCCACGCGGCCCACACAGCCGGCCGGTTGCCGGGTGCGTACTGCCCGAGCACGTAGCGGAACGCCGCCATGTTCTGCTCGTGCAGCGCGCGGTTGAAGGTGGTGTCCATGGCGTTTGGATCGGTCGCGCGCTGGGGGTAGACGTTGAACATCGTGAAGCTGTCATACCCGTTGCCGAGGGCGATGCGCTCGACGCTCTTGAGCGTGTTGTCCAGATCGCCCGGCTGCGCGGTCGACGGGTTAATGCCGATGCAGATGAGCGGGTTTGCGCCCCGCGTGCCGAGGATGTAACGGTATTCGGTGTAGTACGGCGGCACGTACAGCCAGCGCGCGGCGTCATAGTCGTCGTGCTGCGGGCAGTGGAGCGCGTCGTCAAAGGTCAGCAGCGCGCACGTCTGGCTCGCGCCCTTTGGAATGTGCATGGGTGGTCCCTCCGATCGGTGCGGTCAGTCCCCGGCGGGCGGGAACGGTTTGGAATAGGCGGTCTTGGCGCTCACGCCCGGCAGGCGGCCGATGCGCCCCGCGAGCGCGGAGATCACGTCCTGCGGCGCGTCGAGCACGACGCTGATGATGCTGACGCCCTTAGCGCGGTAGGGCAGGCCCATGCGGCCGATGATGTACTGCCCCGCGTCGTGCAGCAGGGCGTTGAGCTGCGCTGTGCTCTCGCTGTTTTCCACGATGATGCCGATCAGCGCCACGCGCGTTTCCATGCGCGCTCACCTCGCTTTCGTTTTGTCTATTGTACGCGAAAACCGGCGGAAACGCAACGCGTTTCCGCCGGTTTTGTTCCGGAAGTGCCGCTTATTTGCAGTGCTTATAAAACTGCTTGGAGTTATCGAGCACCTGGCACTCGGCGTTCGGGTAGAGCACGACTTTCTTCGGCGTGCCGTCGTCGAGGATGCGCAGGGCGTCCGACCACGTCTTGACGTATTCAGCGCCGGAGTGCTCGTCGATGTACCACGGGTCGCGCATGCCCTTGACGGTGTGCTCGGCAAACACGACAGCGTGGGCCATGTTTTTGCCCTTCGTGTAGCAGCCGGACCACATCATGCCGCCGGGGGCGGAGTGGCCCCACTTGTCGTACAAAAAGTGCACACACGGGCCGAACGGGGAGTTGGCCGCGAGCACGAACGAGCCGCCGTCCTTGAGCGAGGCGATGACCTCGGGCGTGTAGGCGCAGTTGGCCTCGGCGGGCTTGAAGTAGTTGTTGGCGATGACCACGTCGCAGTCGGGCACGAACTTTGCCGCGTAGTGCTCGGCGGCGTAGGCGGCCGCGTGCTGGATCTCGGCCTCAAAGTCGCCGGCGAACAGGTTGCAGATCTGCGCGTGGCCGTTGAGGATGGCGTCGATCTTGAAGTCGAGCCCCATCATGCGCGCGGCCTGCTCGGCGTCGCTGCGCATGAGCGTGTGGGGGTTGCCCATGTTGAACTCCGTCGTCGTCGTGAAGCTGTGGTTGCGCATGATCGTGCGCAGCGAGCTCACGCCCGGCAGGATGCACTTGGCGCCGCCGCTGAAGCCGTAGTAGCTGTGGGCCATGGTCGTGCCGATGGCGATCTTGTAGTCGGCGGACATGACGTCGGCATTGATCTCGACGGGCACGTTGTTGGTCGTGTTGCCGACGAACACGTGGTTGAAGAACAGGTTGTGGTTGTGCACCTCGTAGTTTTCGACGATCTCCTCGCCGAGCTTGCGCACGAACTCCGTGCGGTACATGACGCCGTGGGTGCCGAGCGCGATGATGAACCAGATGTTCTCCTTCGGCACGCCGGCGGCGCGCAGCTCCGCGATGACGGCCTTGGCGATCGGCTCGCACGGCGTCGGGCGGGTGATGTCGTCGATGATGATGACGGCGCTCTTCTTGCCGGCGGCGCCCTCGGAGATGGGCTTGGCGCCGATGGCGGCGTGGATCTTCTCCGCGATCTGCGCCTCGGTCAGGGCCGGGGTGTCATAGCCGTGGATCTTGGAGATATGCACGTCCCAGTTGTCGGGGAACGCGATCGGGATCGGCTGGTCGCCGTAGTTGCTGTTGGAAGGCAGGTCAAATGTTTTCATAGAGAATCCTCCTGGGATCGACGCGCTTTCTCATCTTCTGCATCCTGCTCGATCAGGCACTCGCGGTACGGGCCGGTCAGCGTCAGGTGGTCGTAGATGGCGGCGGCCACGGCGGCTTCGTCGCGGTCACGCAGGGCCTGACAGATGGCCTGGTGCCCGGCGCGTGTCAGGGCGTTTTCGTCCAGCCGCCAGGTCTCCTCGAGCACACGCGCGCGGTAGATGTCCATGAGTGAGGACAGCGTGGTGTAGATGTATTTGATGAGGGCGTTGTGCGACATGCGCATGAGCGAATTGTGAAACTGCGAGTCCAGCACGGACTGCCGGTCGATCGGCGTGCCGATATAGTCGTAGTCGGCCAGAGCGCACAGGCGCTCGATCTCGTCGTCGGTCGCGTTGCGGATGATGTCCCGGCACACGTCCGTCTCGAGCACGATGCGCAGATCCAGCACATTTTCCAGCGTGCTGTTGCTCAGCGCGAACAGCGCGCAGATCGGCCGGTTGATCGACAGCTCCGGCGTGTTCGTGATGTACGAGCCGCTGCCCTGGATGCTCTGTACGATGCCCATGGCCTCCAGACTCTTGATCGCCTCGCGCACGCACGTGCGGCTGACGTCAAACTTCGTCGCCAGGGACAGCTCCGTCGGCAATTTGTCGCCTTTCTGGAGCTGGCCGTGGTTGATCTGGTCGAGGACGGCGTCCACGATTTTTTTATAGTTTGTGCTGGACTTCGGTTTCATGCTGTCACCTCACTAAGCGATATTCACAAAAATTGCGTCGATTTTTTGAACATTATGATTATTTACAAAGAAAAAAAGCGATGGTATGATTGAAATAATCAAATGTGTCAGACAAATTTGAGGGCCTACATCAGGTCCTGTCCTTATTCGCCGGAAAGTTGTCTGACAATTATCGGGAGGTTTTCCATCTGTGTCTACATTAGCACATTCTTTTTTTTAAGTCAATGATTTGTCAGACAAATGATGAGAAATGGGACACGGAGTTGGAAAAGCCAATACGGACCGAGTGAGGTGAGCCATCGAGAGAAATGGAGAGCATTCCCCCTGTATCGCAAAAGCAGAGAATTTGGAATGAAAATGTAACTTAGAGGAGAAGAAGAAACATGTCAAACACGAGCAACGCATCGAAAAATGTAAAGCGCTTCCTGCTGCTGTTCGCACTCGGAGTCGCTTACGGCTTCATGTACGTCATGCCGTACATGAAGTCCAGCTTCTACGATCAGATGATCGCCGCCATGGGCTGCACGAACGCCCAGCTCGGCTCTCTGATGACCTACTACACGATCGCACTCACCATCTCCTACCTGCCCGGCGGCTGGATCGGAGATAAGTTCAACCCGAAGCCGGTCCTGCTGGCCTCCATCTTCGGCCAGGCGGCGCTGAGCTTCCTGTTCATGTTCACATATCAGAGCTACACCATGGCCGTTATTGTCTGGCTGCTCATGGCGCTGACCGGCGGCTTCGCTTTCTGGCCGGCCATCATGAAGGGCATCCGCATGACGGGCAGCGACGAAGAGCAGGGCCGTATGTACGGCATCTTTGAGGCCCTCAACGGCTTCGCTTCCCTGCTGCTGAGCTTCATCATGATCGGCATCATGGCCATCGCCGGCAAGGGCGACCTCGTCACCGGCTTCAAGAGCGCGCTGGCCTGCATGGGCGGCCTGTCCATCGTTTCCGGTCTCCTGGTCCTGTTCCTCATGCCGAAAGACACCCAGTACGGCGTCAAGCCGGAAGAGGATGTCGAGTCCAGCAAGATCACCATCAAAGATTACCTGCACGCGTTCAAGATCCCCGGCGTGTGGATCATGGCCATCTTGGTCTGGTGCTATGTGACCATCTCCGCCGTGGCGAGCTACCTGACGCCATACAGCACGGACGTGCTCGGCATGTCTGCCGTGGTTGCCGCGAGCATCGGCACCATCCGTACCTATGGCTGCCGCCTGGTCGGCGGCCCGCTTGGCGGCTTCCTGGCCGACAAGACGTTTAAGTCCGTTTCCAAAGAGCAGGTCCTCGGTCAGACCGCCTGCGTCGTTACTCTGGGCATCTTCCTGATCCTGCCGGTCGGCACGAACAGCACGGTGCTCGTGATCCTTCTGCTTCTGGTGGGCGTTGCGATGTTCCTGTGCAAGGGTACGTACTTCTCCGTGCAGCCCGAGCTCGGCATCCCGACGAAAGTCTCCGCGACGGCCGTCGCCATCGCGACCCTCATCGGCTATCTGCCGGACATGTTCGTGCACACCATGTTCGGTAACTGGATCGATCAGAACGGCGCCGCCGGCTACAACAAGATCCTGCTTTACGGAGTTGGGACCGCAGTCCTCGGCATCATTGCGGCCGTGCTGGCAGTCGTCCAGTCCAAAAAGATCGCAAAGCGCAAGGCTGCCGAACAGGCTGCGTAATCCCCGCAAATAACAAGGAGGCTTATCCATGAGCAAAATCAAGATCAACACGGCCCGCTGCAAAGGCTGTGGTTACTGCGTGAACGACTGCCCGCGCAAGGCGCTGTCGTTCTCCGGCAACATCAACGACAAGGGCTATGACACCGTTCAGGTCGACGACGCGCTGTGCGTTGCCTGCGGCACGTGCTACCGCGTGTGCCCCGACAGTGTTTTTGAAATCCTGGAATAAGAGGTAAGAACATGAGCAAACAACTTATGAAGGGCAATGAGGCCCTGGCAGAAGCGGCGCTGCGCGCCGGCTGCCGTTTTTACAGCGGCTATCCCATCACCCCGCAGACCGAGATCCTGGAGTACCTGGCCAAGCGTATGGACGAAGTGGGCGGCACGTTCGTGCAGACCGAATCCGAGCTCGCGGGCATCAACATGCTCCTCGGCGCGGCAGCGGCCGGCGCGCGTGCGCTGACCAGCTCCGCCGGCCCCGGCTTCTCCCTGAATCAGGAGGGCATCTCCTATCTCGTCGCGGCGGATCTTCCGGCTGTCATTATCAACGTCATGCGTATCGGCACCGGCCTCGGCGACATCGCGCAGGGCCAGGGCGACTACTGGCAGATGACCCGCGGCGGCGGCCACGGCGACTACCGCACCATCGTGCTGGCGCCGGCCTCCGTGCAGGAAAACTGCGACATGATGACCACTGCCTTTGATCTGGCGGAGAAGTACCGCCATCCCGTGTTGGTCGCGTCCGACGCCGCCATCGGCCAGATGGTCGAGGGCGTTGAGCTCAAGGATTTCGTCGAGCACGACATTGACCAGTATGACTGGGCGATCCGCGGCTGCAAGGCCGGCCAGGCGCCCCGCAAGGTCCAGAACGTCTACTACACCAACCCGCAGTACCCCGAATTCCTGCGCAGCAAGTATCAGGCGATCGAGGACAACGAGCAGCGCTGGGAGTCCTACCAGGCGGAGGACGCCGACGTGGTGCTCGTGGCTTACGGCATCAGCTCCCGCATCTCGAAGGAAGCGGTGAACATGGCCCGCGCCGAGGGCTTCAAACTCGGCCTGATCCGCCCGATCACGCTCTGGCCGTACCCGGTCAAGGCGTTTGAGACCTGCAAGAACGCCAAGGCGTTCATGACGGTCGAGATCAACATCCTCGGCCAGATGGTCGACGATGTGAAGCTGGCTGTGGAAAACAAGTATCCGGTCGGCTTCTATGGCACGTTCTTTGGTCTGCCGGAACCGGAAGAGATCGTCGCGCAGGCCAAGGCCATGCTGGAAAAGGAGGGGAAATAAATGAAACTCAAAGCACCCGAAACTGTCTTTTCCTCCGCCGGCTTCTGCCCCGGCTGCGGCCACGGCCTGGCCACCCGACTGATCGGCGAGGTCTCCGAGGAACTCGGCATTCAGGAAAAAATGCTGGCAGTCGTGGACGTTGCCTGCTGCTCGTTCAACATTGACTACTGGCGCTACGATACCATCATGGCGGCGCACGGCCGCGACATCCCGACGGCCGTCGGCGTCAAGCACATCCGCCCCGAGAACCCGGTCTTTGCTTACCTGGGCGACGGCGCTGCCTACTCCATCGGCATGGCGGAGACCATTCACGCCGCGCTGCGCAACGACAACATCTGCGTGTTCGTCGTCAACAACAGCGTCTTCGGCATGACCGGCGGCCAGATGGCCCCGACCACCCTGCCGCACCAGAAGACCGCGACCTCCCCGAAGGGCAAGGATCCGGCCAAGTACGGCACGCTCAACGTCGTCGACGTGCTCGGCAAGATGGACATTGCCTATCTGGCACGCGGTGAACTGGTCGGACCTGCCGGCATGAACAACTGCAAGAAGCTCATCCGCAAGGCGTTCGAGCACCAGCTCAACGGCGACGGCTTCAGCCTCGTCGAGCTGCTCAGCCCCTGCCCGACCAACCTGAACATGCCGCCGGTGAAGGCCCGCGAGCATGTGCACACGGAAATGACCAAGTATTTCCCGATCGGCGAATACATTGACAAGAAGGGTGGTAATCAGGCATGATGGTAGAAATGATTTGCGCCGGATTCGGCGGCCAGGGTGTCCTGACCACCGGTCTGATCCTGGCAGAGGCCGGCATGAAGCTCGGCATGAACGTGCTGTGGTATCCGTCCTACGGCTCCGAGATGCGCGGCGGCACGGCCAACTGCACCATTAAGTTCTCCGACAAGGAGATCGCCAGCCCCTGCGCCAAGAAGATCGACATCCTCATGGCCATGAACGCGCCGGCGATCGACAAGTTCGAGAGCAGCCTGCGCCCGGGCGGCCTGCTGCTGGTCAACAGCTCGCTCGTGCACGAGCGCGAATACCGCGACGACATCAAGGTCGTCAAGGTCCCCATGACCGAGATCGCCGCGGAGCAGGAAAACCCGAAGGGCGCCAACATCGTCATGATGGGCGCCATGGCGGCCAACTCCGATCTGTTCACCGAGGACGATCTGGAGCGCCTGACCAACGAGTTCTTCGAGAAGAAGGGCAAGATCAACCCGAAAAACAGCCTCTGCTTCCGCGCCGGCACGCAGATCCACTAAACCGGCGAACTCCACGGGGCTTTGCTCATGAAATCAGCACCCGGGGCGCTGCCCGGCAGCGCCCCGGGAAAATCCCGCTCTGGAGGTGTAAATTTTTTGAATGTCCTAGACGTCATCATCATCCTGGCATACTTTGTCGGCATGATCGTGCTCGGTCTGATCGCAAACAAAAAACAGACCGGCGTGGATGACTATTATCTGGGCGGCCGCTCGATGGGCGCTCTGAAGATCGGCGCGCTCTGGATGGCCGGCTGGATCGGCGGTTCGTCCGTCATCGGTACATCCTCAAACAGTTATTCCATGGGCATCACCGGCGTCTGGTATGTGGGTGAGATCGCCATCGGCTGCGTGCTCTTCGCGCTCGTCATGGCCAAGCCCATCAAGCGCGTGAGTGACGAGCTGAGGAATGTCACGTTCCCCGAGCTGATCCACGCGCGCTATGACCAGAAAAACAGCACCATGGCCAGCATCACGACCATCCTTGCGATGATCGGCTACACGGCGGCGCAGTTTGTTGCCGGCGCGTCGATCCTGAACGTGCTCACGGGCTGGAATCTCGGCGTATGCTACATTCTCGCGGCCGTGGTCATCGTGTTCTATGTCTCGACGGGCGGCCTGCTCGCCGTGACGTATACCGACATCGTGCAGATGGCGCTGCTGCTGCTCGGCATTGTCGTTCTGGCGGTGCCGCTGGTCGGCTCGCAGCTGCACAAGATGGGCGCAAACCTCGTCACCGACTTGCCGGCGAGCTTCTTCGACCTCGGCGCGTGGGGCTGGCCGACGATCCTCGCGCTCGGCCTGTCGACCGTCATGTCGTTTTTCACGAGCATGGACAGCTACACCCGCTGCATCGCCGCCAAGGACGCCAGGACCGCCCGCACCGGCACGATCTATGCGGCCGTGCTCGTGCTCATCATCGCCGGCACCAGCACGTTCCTCGGCATGGCCGGCAAGCTCATCCTTCCCGACCTGTCGTCGTCCAATAACGTCATTGCGGCGCTCGTGGTCGAGCTCTTCCCGCACGGGCTCAAGGGCCTCGTGCTCATCGGCGTGCTCAGCGCCATCATGTCCACGGCGGACATTTCCGTCCTGACCGGTTCGGCCAGCCTGACGAAGGATATCTACCAGCGCTACATCAACCCCAACGCATCGGACAAGACGCTGCTGCGTGTGGGCTTTGTCGCGTCCCTGCTCGTGGGCGTGCTCGGCGCGATCTTCGGCTGGTTCACGCAGGACATCATGAACATCCTGCTCATCACGTTCACCATCAACTCGGCCGGCCTGTTTCTGCCGACGCTCGGCGCGTTCTTCTGGAAGAAGTCGTGCTCGACGGGCGCATTCGCGTCCATGCTCTCGGCGACGGTCATCGCCGTCGTCTGGTTCATCGGCGGCAAGGTCAGCTCGCTGCCGCTGTTTTCCATCGACGCGCTCTGGCCAAGCTTCGGCGTGTCGGCCATCCTGTACGTCGTTATCTGCCTGACGCATCATCAGACGCCGGCGGAGCAGAAAAAGGCGGAAAGATTCTACGCGGCCAAGTGAGCCGCACCCCCATCCCAAGATAGGAGTATTGTCACAATGGAGCAAACGAAGAAGATGCCCCTCGAGGGAATCCGCGTCGTGGAGCTGGCGACGGTCGTCGCCGCCCCGACCGCGTCGCGCGTGCTGTGCGCGTTCGGCGCAGAAGTCATCAAAGTGGAAACCAAGATCGGCGACGAGATGCGCCGCGCCGGTGAGTTCGAGATGGTCGTGTGCGAGGACGATAAAAACCCGCTGTTCACCATCCAGAACAGCGGCAAGCGCCTGACGAGCATCGATCTGAAAAATCCGGACGGCAAGGCCGCCTTCCTCAAGCTGCTCGAGACGGCCGACGTGTTCCTCACGAACGTCCGTCTGCCGTCGCTGGGCCGCCTCGGTCTCGATTACGAGACGCTGCACAAGGCCTACCCCGGCCTCGTGTACGCGCACTTTTCCGGCTTCGGCCCGAAGGGGCCCGACGCCGCCAAGCCCGGCTTTGACAGCACGGCGTTCTGGCTGCGCAGCGGCCCGATGGCCGACTGGCAAGTGCCCGGCTCGTTCCCGTTCACGCCTACCTACGCCTTCGGCGACATGGCCACGAGCTCGGCGTTCCTGTCCGGCATCCTCATGGCGCTCATCGGCAAGAAGAGCACCGGCATGGGCACGTTCGTGAGCACGTCGCTGTTTGCCAGCGGCATCTGGTGCAACGCCATCGGCGTCGTGTCGCACCAGCCGCAGTTCGGCGGCGAGCGCCCGAACGATCCCCTGCGCCCGGCCGACCCGTTCTGCCACTTCTACGAGTGCAGCGACGGCAAGTGGATCGGCGTGTTCGACAACGAATACCGCCGCGAGCTGCCGAAGTTTGCAAACCTGTTCGGCATGCCGGAGATCGCCGACGATCCCCGCGCCGCCAGCCTCGAGGCGCTGCACGAGACCGACTTCGTCGTCGAGATCGTCACGCGGCTCAACGCCATTTTCAAGACCAAGACGGTCGCCGAGTGGGAAGCCTTCCTCTCGGAAAACAATGTCTCCTGTGAGCGCATGCGCACCATCCGCGACGTGAGCACCGATGAGCAGGCCATTGCCAACGGCTATATCCAGAAGGTCACCTTCAAGGACGATCTCGAGGTCATGATGCCGTGCCCGCCCATGCAGCTGACGGAGTACGCCACGCGCCCCTACACGTCCGCCGGCCGCCTCGGCGCCGATACGGACAGCATTTTCCACGATCTTGGGTATACCGATTCGGAAATTGCCGCCATGAAAGACAGCGGCGCGATCCAGTAACACAATATAAAAGGAGAAAGCGCATATGAAAATCGTTCTGGCAGAAGTTCCCTACACCAAAGACAGAGACATCAGCGTGGAAAAGTCCTGCGTGCCGGAAGGCGCGGAGCTGACCATGGCCGTGTTCGACGAGCACGCTGAGAATAACGATGCGTTCTACGCCGAGATCAAGGACGCCGACATCATCATCGACGGCTACGTCCACTTCGGCAAGAAGGAGATCGACGCCATGGATCACTGCAAGGTCATCTCCTTCCAGTCCACCGGCTACAACGAGGCCGATCTCGACTACGCGAAGGAAAAGGGCATCGCCGTCTGCTCCATCCTCGACTACTGCACGCAGGAGACCGCCGAGAGCGCCATGGCCCTCATGCTCAACCTCCAGCGCGGCATCCGCCAGTATGACCGCAGCGTCCAGCAGGATCACGTCTGGGATTACCAGGTCGTGCCGGGTCTCAAGCGCATCGCCGGTCAGGTCATGGGCATCGCCGGTCTCGGCCGCATCGGCCAGTCCGTCGCGCGCAAGGCGCAGGCGTTCGACATGGAGGTCATTGCCTACGACCCGTTCCTGCCGCCTGCCATTGCTGAGAACCTCGGCGTCAAGCTCGTCGATTTCGACACGCTGCTGGCCGAGTCCGACGTGCTGAGCCTGCACATGAACCTCACCGAGGAGAACTACCACATGTTCAACAAGGAAGCGTTCATGAAGTGCAAAAAGCACCCCATCATCGTCAACGAAGGCCGCGGCCCGCTGATCTGTGACGAGGATCTCGTCTGGGCGCTCGACAACGGCTACATCCGCGGCGCCGCGCTCGACATGGTCGAGAGCGAGGATCCGGATCTGGACACCTGCCCGCTCGTCGGCCGCGACGACGTGCTGCTCACCCCGCACAGCGGCTACTACTCCGACACGTCCAACTATCTCGTCGCAAAGCTGTCCATGGACAACGCCCTGTACTACGTCAACGGCGAGTACGACAAGGTCAAGTCCATCCGCAACGGCGTCAACGCCTGAGCACCCTCCCGCTTGTTTCCGCTGGGCAGCCAATTTCCATTTTCTTTTTTTCTACCCTTCTTTCTGTTCTGTTTTTGCGATTTCAACGGATATATCTTCTCTCCTACCAGCCGTCCAGTGGATTCCAAATATCCGTGTCCGCGTCCGGTCTCCGGAACGGACACGGGCCTGAAAACCCGTATGTACCGGGCGCCGCGTCAGGTGCCCGGTGCTTTTTTGCGGTTGACACTGCCCGTCGGGAACAGTAAAATGAAAAGGACGGGCGGGGGCCCGCCAGAGAAAGGGAACGTTTTTTTAGATCGCGGAGGTGTTTCCTATGGAACCTGCAAAAGTATATTTTTCCGATCTGCGCGCGGATGAGATCAGCACGCTCGAGAAGCTGCACCGGCTCATGAAGGCGGCCGGCTTTGAGCAGATCGATTTCAAGGACAAGTATGTCGCCATCAAGCTCCACTTCGGCGAGCCGGGCAACATGGCCTATCTGCGCCCGAACTGGGCGCGCGTCGTGTGCGACTATGTGCGCGAGCTCGGCGGTAAGCCGTTTCTCACCGACTGCAACACGCTCTATGTCGGCGGCCGCGCCAACGCGCTCGACCATCTCGACAGCGCCATGCGCAACGGCTACTCGCCCATGACCACCGGCGCGCAGTGCATCATTGCCGACGGGCTCAAGGGCGAGGACTACGACCTCGTGCCCATCCGCGGCGGCAAATATCTGCGCGCGGCGAAGATCGGCCGCGCCATCATGGATGCCGATATCTTCATCTCCCTCACGCATGCCAAGGGCCACGTGTCCGCCGGCTTCGGCGGCGCGCTCAAGAACATTGGCATGGGCTGCGGCTCGCGCGCCGGCAAGGAGGAGATGCACAGCTCCGGCAAGCCCGTCGTCGATCAGGATAAGTGCATCGGCTGCGGCAAGTGCGTGGAAAACTGCGCCCACAACGGCCCGCACATCGAAAACGGCAAGTGCACCATCCTGAAATATAAGTGCACCGGCTGCGGCCGCTGCATCAACGTCTGCCCGATGCACGCCATCCATGCGGACTATGCGATCGCAAACGAGCTGCTCAACTGCAAGATCGCCGAGTACGCCAAAGCCGTCGTCGACGGCCGTCCGTCGTTCCACATCGCGCTCGCGGTGGACGTGTCGCCCTGCTGCGACTGCCACAATTTCAGCGACGTGCCGATCGTGCCGAATGTGGGCATGTTCGCGTCCTTCGACCCCGTGGCGCTCGACACCGCCTGCGCCGATATGATCAACGCCCAGCCCGTGAACCCCGGCAGCGTCATCGCGCACGAGCATGACCATCCGCACGACCACTTCACGGCCGCGCACCCGGATACCGACTGGCGCGCTGCCGTCGAGCACGGCGAGGCCATCGGCCTCGGCACGACGCACTATGAGCTCGTGACGGTGTGATTCTGCTTTCATGCAAAAGGCTCCCCCATCCGGGGGAGCCTTTTTTGTCATATGTATTCTCTTTGGGTGATCCGTTTTATGATCGCCCGAGCCAGAAGTCCGGCGACGCCTATCTTTTTTGCAACATGCTTCTTGCCGTGCAGATAGAGTGCCTTGACCTCGATGCCCGCTATATCCTCCGCGGTGAGCGGATCATCGCCGAGAACGACGAAATCGGCAATCATACCGGGTGCAAGCGTGCCGCGTTTATTCTCCTCATGGCTCATATACGCGGGATTTGCCGTTATCATGCGCAGCGCGTCGAGACGCGATATGCGCTCGTCCGGATTGGGATGATTTACGGAGCACGCCATACCGTACAGGGGCTTTGGACGCGTGCACGGTCCGTCGGAGCCGTCGCCTACGACAAGTCCGAGGCGGTGCATCGTTCCCAGCGCGTTTAGTCTGTCAGTGCGCTCTCTGCCGAGCACCGCGCACAGATACTCGTCCGGCTCCTGCTTCCAATATATAAACGGCGACTGCGCGGCTATGCACAGCTTTATCTTTGCCGCGCGCTTTAGCTGCTCCTCGCTTGCAAGGCAGACATGGATCATCACATGGCGCGCATCGTCCCACGGCTTATCGGCATAAGCCGCCTCATATGCCGTTATGCACTGCTCCACCGCCGCATCGCCTATGGCGTGCATGGTTATCTGCCAGCCCTCGCGGTTTGCGCCGATGGCGAACTCGTTCACGCGCTCCTGCGGATAATTCAAAACGCCGTAGTTGTTCGGATCGTTCGCGTACGGCTCCTTGAGCGCCGCGTCCTCTGAGCCGAAGCAGCCGTCGAGGGCAAGCTTGAAGCAGCCGCCGACGCGCTTGAAGCCGTGCTTTTTCACGGCCTTGAGGTCCATGGTCTGGAAGAATATGCGGAACGCCTGCGGCAGGCCGGGCGCGAGTATTTTTATCATGTCTATATCCAGATCGTTTGCAAAGCCCACGCCCTCAACGGTGTGCACGAGCCCGATGCCGACCGACGCAAGGTACTCCGCGCCTCCGGAGAGACCGCGTATAATATCCATCGTGGGGATATACGCCGTCGCCTCGTTCACGCCGTTATAAAACGCCGACTGGTACAGCCATCCGGTCTCGGTATTGCAGCCGGGATCGGATTTCACCTTATCCGACAGCAGTGCTAGCAGTGCGCTGTTGCACACGGCAGCATGACCGTCGTACTTCATGACCATGAGCGGACGCTCCGTCCAGTCGTCAAGATCGCGCTTTTCGGGCAGCCGATGCTCGGCAACGGTGTTCGCGGTGCAGCCGTAGCCCATGAGCACCTTGTTTTTCCGGTGACTGTCGGCATAGCGCCTGACCGCCGCCTTTGCTTCGGCAAAATTTTTGACATCCATGAGATAGAATGTGTTCTCGAAAACGCACAGCGAGCCGAAATGCATATGCGTGTCGCCGAACGCGGGCGTTACCGTCGCGCCGCCGAGATCGACCCGTTTTGCCCTGCCGTAGCGCGGAGGGATGCTGCTTTCATCGCCGAGCCACACGATGTGACCGCCCTTTACCGCCATCGCGGTGTAAATGCGGTTTTCCTTTTCGCAGGAGATGAATCTGGCGTTCGTATAAAGCTCCATAACCTCATTCCTTTCACTTCTAAAATGGGCTCCATGCAGACATGGAGCACTACAGCCTGTTTCGTAAAGACAAGTGTACAGCGGGGGAGCGCGAGGGGGGGGTAAGCCCCCGCTCGCAATTGGATCATCGCCATCAAAAACGACTGAAAAACGGATTTATCAGTTTTATCAGGATTTTTGACGAGCGCAGCGAGATTTTTTGTGAAAATTTATTTTTACAAAAAATGTGGCGTTTTTGAAGCGTATAAAAAAGTCTCTGACTTTTTGTACGCTGAGGGGCTCCATGGTAAACATGGAGCCCAAATGTTTGCAGTCTTCGGGTATGTGTATCTCGCGGATGAGAAAATCCTTGCCCGAAAGTATGGTTTTTTCAAAGCTGCCGCAGCCCACGCACAGGCTCTCGTCAACGACGGCTGCGCCGCAGCCGAGGCAGCGGGAGGTCTCTATCTTCATCTGCTCCTCGGTGAAGGTACCACGCAGATCCTTGAAGGTCTTCTTTGCTTCCTTGGCAGAGCCGTCGGCGGCATGCTGTCTGGGAGCGGTGTCGAAGCCCGCAACGGAAATGCCTGCGGTGGCGGTGTTCATCGCCTTATAATCGCGTCTGTCACGGCCGATGACCTGCGACTGACCGGGATGTACATAGCGTCTGTTTGCCATTGTTTTTCCCCTATCATTTTCCCCCTATAAATAATATATTTTGCAGTTTAGGTCTATCAATAATTTATATCATGAAGCTATACACTTTGTCAATTATTTAGCGTTGTTATTAAGTGACTGTTCAGCTATTTTTTCAGAGGCACATTGACGCACCCATTGGCTCCCTTGCGTAAAGAGAGGTGGCTTGCCGCATGGCGGCAAGCCGGAGGGATTGTGCCACTCGCCGTGGCGGGCATTGCGTTACCAACACTGGTAGTGGGTTTCGCTGCGTCATCTCGACAATAACAAACCGCGAATATGCGGGCGACCACTGGTCGGTCACTCGCCGCTACCGGCGTTTCGCCACGAACAATGGTGTTTTAATAAACTGCTGCCGCACTGTGACGGGCTGCGGAAAAAATCATTAAAATGCAATCATTGTCGGAAGTACAGGCAACACTGTAGGGGCGACCAATGGTCGCCCGTTTTTTATTGTTTCGTCGGCAATCACCGGTCGGGATGCCGCAACAACCGTACTGGCAGGCGCGTCAGTTCGTCTCCAAAAAGAAGTCCTTGTCGATTATCGCCTAGAGCGCCTGCTGCACGGCGGTGTCGAAGCCGAGCTCACGCAGCTTGCACACGCCCTCGATGGTCGTGCCGCCGGGGGAGCACACCGCGTTCATGAGTGCGATTGCGTGCTCGGAGCTGTTCATAGCAAGCGCGCCGCTGCCCATAACCGTCGCGGTGGCGATCTCCTCTGCAATCGGTCTTGCAAATCCCGCGCGGACACCCGCCTCCGCCAGAGCGTCAATGTACATCAAAACAAACGCGCCCGATGCCCCGCCGAGAGCTCCGAATGCCGGAAACAGGTCTTCATCTATATGGTACGCCTTGCCGACCGACGAGAATATCGCGTCGGCGGTTTTTATATGTGCGCTCGTTGCCGCCTTGCCGCCGCATATCGCCGTTACGGAGGCTTTTTATACTTGAAGTCGCTTAACAACGAGTATAAATTGGATATCCAACAATAGAGAAAACGACCATACCAGGCACGAAGCCCGATATGGTCATTATTCTTTTGCAACCCGCTTGAAGAATGCCAGTTAAAAATATGTTTTTTGCATATCCCGAATTAGCACCTTCTGATGGGGGAGCCTTTTGCTGCCTCGCGGGCTTTCAGTCCAGCAGCGCGAGCGTCTGCAGGACGGCCGCGGCCGATGCGTCGGCCGCGTGCTGCTCGAACTGCTCGAACGACGCGGCGGCCGTGCCGTCGGCCAGATCCGAGATCGCACGCACCACGGCAAACGGCACGCCGCTCATGCTCGCCGCCTGCGCGACTGCGCCGCCCTCCATCTCCGCCGCCATGGCGGCCGGGAACGCGCGGCGGATGGCGGCCTTCGCCGCCGTGCCGGAGATGAACTGGTCGCCCGTGGCGATCAGGCCGCGGTGCACCCGCTGCGCGCCGATCGCATTGCCCGCCGTCCGCGCCAGCAGGGCGGACAGCGCCGCGTCGGGCGCGAACACCGTCGGCGCGCCGGGGTCGCCCATGCACACGCAGCCGCGCACGAAGCCGATGGGCGCGGCGTCAAAATCGTGCTGCACCAGCCCGTCAGCCACCACGATGTCGCCGACGGCGAGGCCGCTTGCCAGCCCGCCCGCGATGCCGGTGTTGATGACCGCGCCGGGCGCGAACCGGTCGATGAGCACCTGTGTGCAGCGCGCCGCGCTGACTTTGCCGATGCCGCACCGGACGAGCACGACCCCCCGCGCGCCCAGGCGGCCCGTGTGAAAGACCAGCCCCTGCACGGTCTCCTGCGCGGGCTGCGTGAGCGCCGCGATGAGGGCGGCGAGCTCCGAATCCATGGCACCGATGACACCGATCCGGTCATAAGACATGGTGATATCCCCTTCCGAAGGCGCGGCCGCGGCCGTGCCGGTTTTTGTCCACCTTAATCCATCCGCGCGCCGGTGTCAAGCCGCACTATGAAATTTATGAGTCGCTCATAAATTTGCGGATATCTTGTTTTTCCCGTGTGGTCTGTATCCTGAAGACAAGCTCAAAAACCACAAGGAGGAACGAATCATGCTCAACGAAAACGTCAAAAAACTGCTCAAGGAAAACATGTGGGACCTGGCCACCTGCGCCGACGGTGTGCCGAATGTAGTGCTGGTCGCGTTCAAGGATGTGACGGATGACGGCAAGCTCGTCGTCGGCGACGTGTTCCTGGACACGACGCTGCGCAACCTCGCCGCGAATGACGGCCGCATCGCCATCTCCGTCTACGACGCCAAGACGCTCGAAGGCTATCAGATCCGCGGCACGGCCGAGCATGTCACCGAGGGCGCGGTCGTGACCACGTTCAAGGCCTTGGTCGAGCAAATGTCCCAGGGCGCGGCCACGGCGAAGGGCGCGCTGATCATCACGCCGGAGACCGTCATCGTCACGACGCCCGGCGCGGAGAACAAAAAGGTCCTGTAACGGCAATTTTCCATCGCTTTTTGATCCTTCTCTTTTTGCCCGGGGCGGGCGCGGGACGCGGTGCGCGGTGCGCGCCCGTTTCTGCACACTTGCATTCGGGGCGAAACTGCGGTATGCTGTAGGCAACAAACGGCGGAAAGGAGCCATTTTTATGCGCATTGCAGTTCCTTATGAAAACGGAAACATTTTTCAGCACTTTGGTCGCTCAGAGGCGTTCAAGTTTTATGACGTTGACGGCGGCGCGGTCACGGCGGCGGCCGTCGTGTCCACGAATGGCAGCGGCCACGGCGCGCTGGCGGGCTTTCTCGTGGCGAATCACGCCGATGTGGTCATCTGCGGCGGCATTGGCGGCGGCGCGCAGTCGGCACTCACCGAGGCCGGCATCCGGTTTTACGGCGGCGTGAGCGGCAGCGCGGACGCGGCGGTGCAGGCGCTGCTTGACGGTTCGCTCGGCTATGACCCCGAGGCGCGCTGCGATCATCACGACCACGCGCACGGCGCGGGCCACACCTGCGGCGAGCACGGCTGCGGCGAACACAGCTGCCACAGCTGACGACAACGGCAAAAAAGCAAAGGCTCCGGGAAACCGGAGCCTTTGCTCGTTTTGCGGCGAAGAAAATTTCCAATTTCCCCTGTCAGCGCCTTGACATTCCGGGCGGAATATGCTGCTTTTTTGTTGACCGGATGGTAAATGAAAACCTGGGTACATATTGATTCGATCAAGGGGAGGAAATACCATGACTCAGTCCGCAAAAGACGAAGCAAAATTCCTGGATACCCGCCTCGACGACGAGACCGCCGCCGTACTGGAAAAGTGGAATCTGGTCATCCTCGGCGCAGCCCTGCTGCACGATGCCGACCACATCCGTCAGGCCATCCGCTGGCACTATAAGATCCCGATGCAGCTCTGGATCATCAACCTGGCTGTGTACGTTCTGCCTACCGTGGCGGAGTTTCTGCTGAAAAACAAGCGCACGTCCTCGTTCCTGACCGTTGCCGCCAACGGCATCGTCACGAGTGCGGCGTTTTTGAAGGTGCACCTGTTCAAGCCCACGACGGACATCTGGGGCGCCTGGAACTACAACTACTTCAAGCTCGCCAGGGGCGTGTGGCATGAGGGCCAGTTCATCAAGGGTATCGACTGTATCGACTGGGCGCTGCTGCTCGATCTGCCCGCCGTGGCCATCCCGGCGTGCATGACGGCGATCAAAAAGCGCAGGGAATTCAAGCAGAACCTGCTGGAAGCGGGCGAAGAGGCCTGATGATTTTTGAGGGGGAGCGCCGGCTGTGCGCTCCCCTTTTGACTTGGGGGCGAAGCAAATGAAAGACATCTCGCTGAGGATTCTGGACATGGAGTGCGCCGCGTGCGTGGCGCGGCTGGACCGCGCGCTGGAAAAGCTGCCGGGCGTGCAGCGCGCGGCGGTGAACTACACCGCCGCGTCGGCGCTCATCACCTATGACGAGCGCGTGACCGATCTCGCCGCGATCGCGGCGCGGGTCAAACGCGCGGGCTTTCGCGTGCCGGTTGAGGAGCAGGATCTGCTCCCGGCGGAAGCGGACGCGGAAACGGCAGCCGCCGCCGCGGCCGCGCTGCGCGCGGTGTTCGGCGTCAAGGACGTGACCGTGCAGGCGGACGGCACGCTCACGGCGTACCTGTGGCCCATCGGCGTGGACGGGCGCGATCTTGCCGCGGCCTGCGCGGGCGCGGGCTGCGCCGTCACGCCCGGCGAGCTGCGCGGCGGCGACGCGGATCAGGAGCTGGAAAAGCGCATGGATCTGCTCAAGACGCTCGTGACCTCGGCCTGCTGCACGGCGCCACTCATGCTCGAGATGCACCCGAAGCTGCAGCTTCTGGCCGGGACGGCGCTGCAGTTCGGCCCCGGGCGGTATTTTTACAAGAGCGCGTGGCGCGGTCTGCGCAATCGCACGTTCGGCATGGACTTTCTCGTCTCGCTCTCGTCCACGCTCATCTATCTCTACAGCGCTTACGTGACGGGCACGCCGCGCCGCAGCTACAAGCTCTACTTTGCGTCCGACGGGGTGCTGCTCTCGCTCATCCTCTTCGGCAAGTATATGGAGCAGGTCGCGGCCGGGGAGGCCAACTCCGCCATCCGCAAGCTCATGCACCTGCAGCCGCGCACGGCTATGGTCCAGCGCGGGGACACGTTTGTCGAGCTGCCGGTCGACCAGATCGCGGAGCACGACCGGGTGCGCATCCGTCCCGGCGAGCGCGTACCGGTCGACGGGACGATCATCAGCGGCCAGTGCGCGGTCGACGAGTCCATGCTCACCGGCGAGAGCATGCCGGTGGACAAGGCGCCCGGCGACAAGGTCATCGGCGGCAGCCTCAACCGCTCCGGCTCGGCCATCGTCTCGGCCGAGGCGCTGGGCAAGGCGTCCGTGCTCGAGCAGATCATCCAGATCGTGCGGCAGGCCCAGTGCGAAAAAGCACCCGTGCAGCGCTTTGCCGACAAGGTCGCGCGCTGGTTCGTGCCGGGCGTCATCGGCGCGGCGGCGCTGACGTTCCTCGTCTGGTACCGGCGCATTGCGCCGCGCAGCCTTGAGCGCGCGCTGCTCACATGCTGCGACGTGCTGTCGGTCGCGTGCCCGTGCGCGCTCGGCCTCGCCACGCCTACGGGGCTCATGGTCGGCTCCGGCCGCGCGGCGGAGCACGGCATCCTCTTCAAGAGCGGCGCGGAGCTTGAAAACGCCTACAAGGCCGACTGCGTCGTTTTTGACAAGACCGGCACACTTACGAACGGCGCGCCCGCGCTCACGGACGTCTGCCCATGCAGCGCCGTGCAGCCGGAGACGCTCGTGCGGCTCGCCGCCGCACTCGAGCAGTGCTCGGATCACCCGCTGGCGCGTGCCGTCACGGCGTATGCGCAGCAGCAGTCCGACGCGCCGCTGCCGCCGGCGGAGGACTTTTCCTACGCGCTCGGCCGCGGCGTGCGCGGCACGGTCGCGGGTGCGGCCGTCGTCTGCGGCAGCCGGACGTGGCTTCGTGAGCTGGGCATCGACACGGCTGCGCTTGCCGCGCTGCCGGATCTGCGCGCGCAGGCCAAGACGGAGCTGTGCGTCGCGCGCGGCGGCCGCCGTCGTCGCGCAGCTGCGCGCGGCGGGCAAGGAGGTCTGGATGATGACGGGCGATCATGCCCGCACGGCCGAGGCCATCGCGGCCGAGGTCGGCATCGGCCACGTGCTCTCCGAGGTGCGGCCCGACGAGAAGGCCGCCGCCATCGAGCGCCTGCGCGCGCGGGGGAAAACGGTCTGTATGGTCGGCGATGGCATCAACGACACGCCGGCGCTCGCCGTGGCGGACTGCGCGGTCGCCATGGGCGGCGGGTCGGACATCGCCATCGAGTCGGCGGGCATCCTGCTGCCGTCCGGCAATCTGGAAAAGCTGCCGGAGCTGTTTGACATTTCCCGCGCGACCATCCGCACCATCCGCCAGAACCTGACGTGGGCGCTGTTTTATAACCTCGTCAGCATCCCGGTCGCGGCGCTCGGCGTGCTGCATCCGTCCATCTGCGCCACGGCCATGTCGGCCAGCTCGATCGGCGTGCTCATGCACTCGCTGCGGCTCAAGGACAGCGGCAAAAAGGAGAGACGTTTCCCATGGAAGAAAAAGTCCTGACGACGTATGTGCGCGGCATCTACTGCCGCCAGTGCCCGGAATGGATCGTGGATGACCTGCTGCACACGCGCGGCGTGCTCGACGCGACGGTGTCGTTCTGGCGCGCGGAGCTGACCGTGCGCTATGACCCGCAGATCGTCACCGAGGCGGAGCTGCGCCGCGTGCTCTCTGACTGCGGCTACCCCGCCTGCGAAAAAGGCGCGCCGGGGTCGAACCCGCTGCGCAACGCGCTCAAAAGTGCCCTCGGCCGCAGGCCGGAGGGGTGAGGGGCACACCTTTTTGCGCTTGACCAGTATTGCGGACAGCTTTTGCGGCTGCTTCCGCATAAAATAAAAGCGCTTGCAACCAATATTGGTCAGAAAATGCTGTGCGGTGGTGAGAAGATGGAGTACGGCGGGATCGCGATCTTGGCGACAATTTGCGCCGCCTGCGCAACGCCAGCGGCCTCTTGCAGGAGAAGCTGTGCGCCGAGCTGCAGCGCCGCGGCTGCGACATCGGCCGCACGACCTACGCCAAATACGAGGCGGGTGAGCTCAATGTGCGCGTGCGCGTGCTGCTCGCGCTCAAACGGCTCTACGGCTGTCCGTATGACGCCTTCTTCGCGGGGCTGGATACGGCGGACGATGCCGAAGCCCGATAACAAAGCGCCGCCCCGGAAGCAGATCGCTTCCGGGGCGGTGTTTTCCGTTACAGGTAGAATTTCGGCTCCTTGCGCCCGGTGCAGTATTTTTTCACCGTGGCGGCCGCGACCAGCCGCAGCGGCAGCGGCACGCCGCGGGCCGACTGCGGGCAAATCTGGATGCAGCGCAGACAGGAGATGCACTTATGCTTGTCCACCTTCTGCGGCGCGGCCTTCGGGATCGCGCCGGCGGGGCAGTTGTCCGCGCACAGGCCGCAGCGGATGCAGCGCAGGCCGCCGGTCGGCTTGAGCGGCAGGCCGTTGTAGGCGCGGTAGTCCGGATCGCCGGGCACGGCGATCTCGGCCGGGGCGTCGGCGGCGATGCGGGCCGCGAGCTGGGTACAGAACCCTTCGATCTTCGCGCGGTCGGCTGCGTCCGGCCGGCCGGCGGCGATGTCGGTGTTGACCGAGTGCGGCGCGATGACCTCCGCCGCCGCGATCACGCGAAAGCCCAGCGGGGTGAGCGTATCGCGCATTTCGAGCAGAGCGTCGTCCACGGCGCGGTTGCCGAATACGGCCACGAGCACGGCCGGAGTGTCCGTCCCGCGCAGGGCGCGCATGCGCGCGAGACACGGCCCGGGCACGCGCCCGCCATAGACCGGGAAGAACACGAGCAGGCAGTCGTCGGCAGAAAACGTCTTCGCCTCGGCGTGCACGGTGATGTCGGTGCAGGCGTCGGCCGCGTTCAGATTTTCCGCGAAGAGCCCGGCGACGCGCTGCGTGCCGCCCGTGGGGCTGAAGAAATACAGGTGCAGGTTGCGCGGATGCATGGCATGGCCTCCCAATTTCAGATTGTCTTTATTGTAACGAAAAATGCCTGCGATTGCAATGCTTTTTGGCCACCGGTCAGTACAGCTGCAGCTCGGACAGGTAAGCGTCCAGCCGGGACAGCCGCTGCTGCGGATATACGCCGAGCGTGCGGCTGAACTCGAAGGCGATGGCCTCGATGAGAAAGTTCACGCCGATATAGGAGTTTGTGGGCGAGGGGCTGGACAGATCGGCGAGAAGCACGATGTCCGCATCGCCGGCGAAGGGCGCGGTGAGCTTGTCGGTGATGACGATCAGCCGGCAGCCGGCGTCGTGCGCCATCTCGGCCAGTACGCACGTCATGCGCGAGTAGCGCTCGGCACCGAGCAGGATCACACAGTCGTGCGGGCCATAGTCGAGCAGCTTTTCCACGCAGCGGGTGTCTGCGTCACAGAAATACTCCACGTGCCGGGTATACTGCGACAGCAGCGTCCCCAGGTGCCGCGCCGGCCCCGCCAGGCCGCGGAATCCGGAGACAAAGATGTGCTCGCTCTCGAGCAGGATGCGTACGATCTGCCCGTATTTTTCCGGGTCGTTCTTGCGGTAAGTCTCCTGCAGGCAGTCCACGGCGAACTGCAGGCACTGAAACGAGCTCAGATCCTGATACTTTTGCAATTTGTCCGGCACCTGATGCTGCGGGATGACGTATTTTTCACGCTCGATGACCTGTGAGAGCTCGCTGCGCAGGCTTTCCTGCAGCTCACGGAAGCCGCGGTAGCCCAGCGTGCGGCACAGGCGGATGACCGAGGTGTCGCTCACGCCGAGCGCAAGCGCGATGTCCTTGGCCGTTAAAAAATATAGCGAGCCGCTGTGCTCGAGAAAATAATCCGCGATGACCTTTTCTGTCCGCGTCAAATGCGCGCTTTGAATGCGCTGTTCCAGTTTACCACTCATGGGAACACCATCCTTTTTTCTGGGGATTGTGAGCAGCACCGCAACGAATGTTGCAGTAGCAACAACATTATACTGTATAAATTGTAGAAAATGCAATAGTGCATGAAAAACATTGAAAATTCAATTGACTTTTACGCATAAAAGAGCTAAAAATACCGCATACAACAATACCGGTGTTGGATTATTTGAGAGGAGGACCTCACAATGGAGAAAAACAAACGTATGCAATTTTACGGGGGCACGCTCGGCGCGTGTGCGCCGCTGCTGGTCTTCATGTGCCTCATGATCGTGATCGCCGCGATGAAGAAAGTGTCCCTGGTGTTGTTCTGCATGGCAGGTTTCGCCGGACTGTGCGTGGCGTTCCTGCTTGCAAAAAACAAAAAGGAATTTGAACAGGCGGTCGTGGACGGCCTGAAAAACGACACGCTGTGTGTCATTATCTTCGCGTTCCTGCTGGCCGGCATCCTGTCGCAGGAGCTGCGCCAGAGCGGCCTCATTCAGGGCCTGACCTGGCTTGTGATGAAGCTCGGCCTGAGCGCGGGCTTCCTGCCGCTGGTGGCGTTCCTCGTCTGCCTGCTGATCTCGACGGCCTGCGGCACGTCCAACGGTGCCATCGTCGCCGTGCTGCCGGTGCTGCTGCCCGTCGCGGCGTCCGTCGGTGCGAATCCCTCCGTCGTGGTCGGCGCCATCGTCAGCGGCGCGATCTTCGGCGATAACCTCGCCCCCATTTCCGACACGACCATCGCCTCCGCGCTCACGCAGGACGCGGAAGTGCGCGACGTCGTGCGCACCCGTCTGCCGTATTCGCTGATCGCCGGCGTCATTTCCGCCGTGCTGTTCATCATCGTCGGTATCAAGACGTCCACGTCCGTCACGCTGCCGGACGTCATCGACCCCGCCTATGCCAAGACGCTCGTCATGCTCGTCATCCCGGTCATCATGATCATCCTGATGCTCCGCGGCTGGAACCTCATCAGCACGCTCATCGTCTGCGATCTGGTCGGCTTTGTGCTGTGCCTGGTGTTCGGCTTCCTCGACGTGCCGACGCTGTTTTCGGCCACCGGCCCCATCGGCGCCGGCCTGACCGGCATGCTCAATGTCATCTGCTTCAGCTTCTTCATGTTCGCGCTGCTCGAGATGCTCAAGCGCAGCGGCGTGTTTGACATGCTGCTCGAAAAGCTCAACAACGCCAGCAAGACCCCGCGTCAGGCCGAGCTCGTCACCATCCTGCTGAGCGTCATCGGCAGCGTGGCCATCGGCGCTGCGTCCATCTCGATCCTGTTCGTCGGCCCGGTCGTGCGCAAGCTCCTGCAGACGCACAACATCGAGCGCACCCGCGGCTCGAACCTCATGGACGGCATTGCGACCGGCCTTGCCGGCATCGTGCCGTACAACCCCGTCGGCCTCAACGCCGTCAGCCTCGCGATCGCGAGCGGCGTCGTCTCGGAGTCGTTCTCGTTTTTGGATTACGTGCCGTATAACTTCCACAGCTGGCTGCTGATCCTGCTGTTCCTGCTCAGTGCGATCACCGGCATCGGCCGCCACTTTGAAAAGGGCACCGCCGCCGCGCCCGAGACCCCGGCTGCGGAAGAGAAATGACGATTTCGGGTGCGGCCGCCGCGCCGCACCCGCTCAGATTGTTACATTTGGAAGGAGAAAACCATGCAAAATCTCAACGAAGGTCTGCTGTTTGATCCTGCACTGTCGGCGAAGATCAAGGATCGCTTTTACTATGTGGATGCGGATCCGGAATTCGGCCAGCGCCTGTTCTTTGAAAATTCCGGCGGTTCGCTGCGCCTGAAGGCGTCCGTCGAGGCGCAGGCAAAGTACCAGGCGTTCCCGGACTGCCCGGAGCGGCTGCACGATCGTTCCCGCGCGCTCAAAAAAGTGCAGCTGCACGGCATCGACGACATTATGCACATCGTTTTCGGCGCATCGGGCGGCGCGCTCATCTCGGAGATGACTGCCTCGCAGGCGATGTTCCAGATCGTCGGCGCCATCCTGGAAAACTGCCCCGGCAAGAGCGCGGTCACGTCCGTGCTCGAGCACCCGTCGGCATATGACGCGGTGAAATACTACTGCGACAAGACCGGCAAGGAATTTCGCGTCGCGCAGGCGAACCCGAAGACCGGCGGCATCGACGTCGAGGAAATCCGCCGCGTCGTCTCGCCGGATACCTGCCTGCTGAGTATCATGTATGCCTCGAACATCACCGGCAGCATCATGGACATGGCCGGTATCGTCAAGGCTGCGCGCGAGATCAACCCCGATATCTACATCGTCACCGACGCCGTGCAGCACGCGCCGCACGCCGTGCTCGACGTGGACGCCCTCGGCGTCGACGGCGCGACGTTTGCACCCTATAAATTCTTCGGCACCCGCGGTATGGGCTACGGCTACGTGTCCGATCGCGTGGCCAAGCTGCCGCACCGCAAGGTCTTGCAGCGCCCGGCCGACGTCTGGGAGCTCGGCTCGCCAACGCCCGGCAACTTCGCGGCCATGAGCGCCGTGGTGGACTATGTCTGCTGGCTCGGCGGCCACTTCATCCAGTCGGACGACCGCCGCACGCTGTTCGTGACCGGCATGGAGCACATCCACCTGCAGGAGCGCGCGCTGCTGCACACCATGCTCGAGGGCACGCAGAACGTGCCCGGTCTGCGCCACATCCCCGGCGTGCACGTGTATGTTGACACCGAGGATCTCACGCACCGCGACCTGATCGTTGCCATGGGCATCGACGGGCTGGACATGACCCGCTGCGTCGAGGAGTACCAGAAGCGCGGCGTCACGACCTTTGAGCGCGTCAATACCAGCGTGTATTCCAAGCGCATCGTCGAGGCTGTCGGCCTCACGGGTGCGATCCGCGTCTCGCCGCTGCACTGCCACACCGTTGCGGATATTGAGACGTACCTGCGCGTCACTCAGGAGCTCGCGCAGGCATTTGCAAAGTGATCATTCTTTCCCCTCCCTTCTTTTTTCCTTATGCACAGACCCTGCCGCATCCGCGGCAGGGTCTGTTGCAGTTTCGCCGCGTGTGCGCTATACTGGCGGCAGCAATATCGGAAGGGGGCGGCCGCCATGCGCGAATCCGCAACGAAAAAAGTGCTTGCCGAGAGTCTCAAGGAGCTCATGCTCCGGCGCGACTTCGCGGACATCACCGTGACCGATCTGTGCGCGGCCGCGGAGATCAACCGCCGCACGTTCTACCGGCACTTTACGGACAAGTACCAGCTCGTGACGTGGATCTATGACAAGGGCTTTCAGAAGGCCATCGGCGACGATGAGCCGGGCCTGTACGACCTCTTCGGGCGCGTGTGCACGTATCTGTACGCCGACCGTGCGTTTTATGCCCGCGCGCTCACGTTCACGGGGCAGAATTCGTTCCACGACTTTCTCTGCGCCCGGCTGCGGCCGTACCTGCAGGCGGACTTTTCCGACCTCTTTTCCGATCCGCAGAACGAGGCGTTCATGTCCGGGAAGATGTCGGATGTGGTCATGGATATTATTCAAAACTGGCTCAGCCGGCCGGATTGCCCGCCGCCGGAGGTGTTTGCGCCCTGGGCGCTGCACCTGTGGAAGGATATCATGGGCCGGTGGAAGGAGCTCGGCGATGCGTGGGAGCACACACTAGACCACAAAAATGCATAAGTGAGGCAAAAAGCCACGAAACTGCGGTTCCGTGGCTTTTCTTGTGGCGCAATTTGTTCTATGCTGAACATACCCCCTCATTTGGAAGCGTGCAGGCCCAGAGGTCTCTTTTCGATCTTTCATGGTACCTCTTCTCCCGTTGCGCGACGGTGTCCGCGCGCTTCCGATCTCGTCCTTTCGGCAGAGCATGCCTTCCTTTTATATGAACGCCCCGGACTGCATTTGCAGTCCGGGGCGTCTGCGGTTTTGGGTGGTGTGGGCGAGCTGCCCGGGAGCCGCTGCACCGATTTCAATCCACGCGCCCCGTGTGGGGCGCGACAGGATCTGCCGGCAGTACTTAAGCCTGTGGACGCAATTTCAATCCACGCGCCGCATGGGCGCGGCGGGGTCAGCGCAGGGCGTCCGGCAGGACGGCGTTTTCTCCGGCCTGGACCCAGTTGTGCTTATCGCGCGCGTTTTGATTGTCGATCCGGTACCATGTGCCGGGGAAGAACTGGTTGCCGTTGTTCTTGGACGTATCCCACGCATCCCATTGAGAGGAATAGAACGCATAGAACGGCCGGTCATACTTGGCGTTCGTGTTGATGGCGTTGCCGGTGAAGGGGTTTGTCGGGTTTGCGATCACGCCGCTCGTTGCCAGTGTCGGCACGTCGGCCGTGGTCATAAATTCGTCCGAGAACGAGAACCCTTCGGCGTTGAAGTCCTTGACCATCAGCAGAGGGAAGAAGTACTCCGTGTCGGTGCCGTCGTCGAGGATGTAATCATCGCTGTTGTGGAGGTCGCGCCCGTGATCCGCGACGAGGATGATGCGCGTGTTGTCGTACACGCCGTTTTTGCGCATATAGTCAAACCACTTGCCGAGCTGCATCAGCGAGGCCACGTTGGAGTCATAGTGCGCAAACTGGACATCCTCCTCCATGGTGATCGACTTGCCGTCAACGGTGAAACGGTCCGCGTGCGTTTTGTCATACTCCGTGTTGTCCACGGTGTCGGAGACGGAATAGTCCGGCTCCTGCAGCAGCACGGGGGAGTGCGTGGTGTCGTTGGTCATGAACAGGAACGTGTTGTCCCCGTCCTTGGTGGTCTGCGTGATCGTCGGGAGGTTGGTCAGCACATGATAGCCCATGAGAAACCCTGTGCCTATACCGGTGGCGGTATGGGGGCTGGTGATCGTCTGCTCGACGTAATGCCCCTCCCCCGTCTGCGCGGTGCTGCGGTTATAATTTCCGTTGTCGTAGAGGATAGACTGCATGGGGACTGGGCACGCCTTCATGAGGCTGTAGCCGAAGAAATTGCGCATATTCGCGCTGATCCAGCTCTTTGGGCTCGTGTCCGATTCAAAAGCGCCGAAGGTGATGTAGCGATGAATGTCCGGATAATCGGAAAAGACGGACAGGTCGGGCACCCACTGATAGTTGGCGTAGATGGGGTCAAAGACCGTGACGTCAAAGCCGTTCTGATCGAAGAGAACAGGCATCACTTTGAGCGCTTCGTTGTGCTTGTCGACCAGCTTCTCGTCCTTGCGCAGGTTGATCTGGTCGACCGTGTATTCGTATCCGCCCATAAGCGCCGGTGTGCCGAAGTTGGTGTGGGTGCCGGTGGAGATAACGTTCGTATAGGCGGTGAAGCCGTCAAACTGCGCCTGCAGCTCCGGCTTTTCGTTGAAGATATACGGCAGGAATGCGCCCACGGCGCGGTCGAGCATGAGCACGATGACGTTTTTGCCGGTCTTGCTCATGGTGTATTCCGGCACGCTGTCGCTCGCCTCCGTGGACTGGCGGATGTTTGTGATCTGCGAGTGGATGTTGCCGATGTTGATCGGCAGCATGATGGCGATGGCCAGAACGAACGCGAGCGCCGCCTTGAACACGTGCTTGTTCAGGTACCGGAAGAGCAGGTACATGACGCCGGCGGTGGCCGCGACTGCGAGCAGGTTGCCCCAGAGCTCTTTGGAGGCAAACTGCATGCCGTTTTCAAAGCGGAGCGCGGACGAGAGCACGCCGAGGTGCTTGCCGAAGAACATGAAGTCCACGATCGCCACGCCGACGAGTATCCACAAAACCTTCTCAAAGGCGACCTTGCCCTTCGGGCTGGCCAGCCAGTAGAAGATGCCGAACCAGATGACAAAGGTGCCGATGGCGAGGCACAGGCTGTTGATGACGAACCAGATCGGGCTGTAGTACATCTGCACGTTCACGAATTCCTGCGCGGACGACGAGATGACGGACGCCGGGATATACCCGCCGATGAACAGCGCCAGGAACGCGGCGCAGCCAAAGAAGATCTTTGCGTTCGGCTTGGCGGCGGGCTTGCCGGCGGCGGGCTTCTTCGTGCAGATCAGCCCCACGATCAGGGGCAGCATCAGCGCCGCGCCCAGAAGCAGCAGCGCGGCCTTGACGACCGGCCGCTCGGAGAAGGAATAGCGCACGAGACCGAGCGCCAGCAGCGCCGCACCGGCGACGGCGGCCAGGATCTTGAGCACCCGCCCCGGATGCTTGAGCTTGTAGAAGATGGTCTTGATGAGGGAGAAGATGTTGTTGAGCGTCCAGTAAAACACCAGACCGGCGGGGGAGGTGTACAGGAAAAACAGGAAGAACACCGCCATCACATACAGCTGGATCTTCGTCTTGGGCGTTGCGCCCTTCGTGAAGATGATGCACGAGACGAGGTTGACCGCCGTCATGATGATGGGCAGGAGGTTGATGTGCACGCCGGCGATGGCGATCAGCCCGTCGGCGGCGCCGAGGTCGGCGATCGGCCCGAAGGACACGCCCTTGATGAGCTCCAGCCCGGACAGGAAGCGGTAGGCGGCGATGAAAAACGGGATCTCCAGAAACAGCGACACCGCACTGCGCAGAACATACGTGGGCTTATAGTGGTTCTGGCGGTAGTAGGTCTGCAGGATCATCATCTTCTCGTCGCCGCGGAACGTCTTTTTGATGTGCGTCACGCCGCGGTGCAGGCGGGCCTCCATGTCGCGCTCCTCTTCCTGCAGCGCGTCGGCCCGCATGTAGAGCGGCAGCACCAGAAAGTTCATGACCAGGCTCAGCACGATGATGGACAGGCCGGGGTTGCCAATCACACGGTTGGCGTTGACATAGACGACCTCAAACAAAAGCTGCAGCGGCTGCAGCAGCAGGGAATCCAGTATCTGAAAAAATGTCACGGTTCTTTCTCCTCATGCGTTGCGGTAAGTTCCTTCATCTTCTGCTCGAGATAGTCCGCGGCGCGCACGGCGCCCTCGCCCGGATAGACCCAGGTCTGCGCTCTTGCCGTGTCGCGGCCCTGGGCGTATTTCGGGTCGGTCAGGCACTGCTGCACCATGTCGCCGAGCGTGTCGAAGTTGTCCTCGGTGAGCTGCTGGCCGATCTGCGGCAGGATCTCGAACGTCCAGTACGGCGTGTCGAGCCACCAGCAGTCGTAGGGGCTCTTGTCAAACTTCGTGTCCGCGTAGATGACGGGCTTGTCAAAGACCAGCGTGAAATCGAAGATGACGCCGGAGAAATCGGAGACGAGCAGGTCGGCGCGCCGGAGCACGTCGAAGTTATCGTTGTCGCGGTTCCACTCCAGATCCTCCGAGTCCGGGTAGGCGGCCATGAGCTTGTCGATCATGTCCTTTTCCGACTTGTACGACTGGGGGTGCGGGCGGATGATGACATGGTAGCCGCCGGCGAGCAGCTTGTCGATGATCTTGCCGCCGTATTTGCTGAAGATCGCGCTCGGCCCCCAGGACGGCGCGATGAGCACCGTCGTCCTATGCGGCGCGATGGGGCCGGCGGCGTCCAGCCGCCGCTTCATCTCGTCCATGTAGGGGATGCCGATCTTCACGACCTCCTTGGCGGGCAGGCCGCGCAGCGCCTCGAGCGCGCGCAGGTCGCGGATCTGATAGTCGCCGGAGACGAAGACCGTGTCGTAATAGTCGATGCCGAACATCCGGTAGCCGGCGACCTCGTTGGCCGCGTGCAGGATGTGCACATAGCAGTCCACGCCCGGCGAGCGCTTCCACTGGTAGACGTCCAGCCCCGGCGTGGTGGACAGCAGCACGTTCGCGCGCAGGAAGTTGAGCTTGGCAAAGGCTTTGTTGCCCTCGCCGAGAAACTCCGCGTGCACGTGCGCGTAGGGGTTTTGCAGCGCCGGATCGTCGGGCGACGCCGTCAGATACGCGACGTCCAGCCCGCGCCGGTCCAGCTCGCGGCACACGGGCTCCATCACGTTCCAGTAGCGCTTGTCGTCCACGAAGACGGCCAGCGGGTGCTTTTCCTGGTCGACGGCGGTCTTTTCCCCGCCGCTCAGGAGAAAGCGCAGCTTGATGATCCAGCCCCGCAGCGCAAAGTTCAGTGCGCCGATGATGCCGATCAGAATGGCAAAGAGCATGCTGCCCGTGCCGGGATCAATGTACAGTTTCATGTTTTCCGTTCTCCTCTGCCCGTAGCATCCACAGCCCGGCGAGCACGCTGCAGGCGGCACAGAACCCGGACACGAGCAGCCCGGCGCCGCGAAGGTCATCGGCGGGGAAAAGTCCGCCGAAGAGATTGATGAGCGCATGGATGCCCAGCGCCGGCACGATGGAGCGGTAATAGGCGACCGTCCCGCACAGGGCGAAGCCCGTGCAGGCGGCGCACACCGCCTGTATGCCGACGGCGCCCGGCGCGCCCCCGATGAGATTGACGGCGTGGAACACGCCGAACACGGCCGCGTTGAGCACGGCCGCCGTCAGCGGCCGCAGCCGCTGCGTATGTTCCCACAGATACCCGCGGAAAGCCAGCTCCTCCGCCATGCCGCACACGACGTACATCCCGCAGGCGAAAAACCCGTCCGCGGCGGCGCTGCGGCCGCAGGCGGCCAGCGCCAGATCGCCGGCCGGCCAGAGCAGCAGCAACAGCAGCCCCGGCCACCGCTTCCGCCCCCGGCGGCAGGCGCCGAGACCGTATCTGCGCCGGTAAAGGATCAGCGCCGCCGCGAGAAAGACCGCCAGCCCCGCGAAGGTGACGCTGTGCGGCAGGCCGATCCTGTGGGAAACGAACTCGCCCAGTGTGTAGATCAGGGCATATATCAGCACCAGGTAGACCATAGAAAGCAAACGCATCCTTTACAACATTTTTTCATTATATAATGTCGAAATCCGAAACACAAGGGAATCTGTATATGTTTCCGACATAGTTTTTATGTGCACTTGACAAAACGACAAAATAAGTTCACAATATGCATCGCATATCAAAAAAATGAACGCAAGGGAGCCTGACGATCTTGTTGACAAAAAATCAGTTTGCGCTGCTCAGCTACATTGCCGCCCGTCCCGCGGACGAGCCGGCGCTTTCGCAGCGCGCCATCGCGCAGGGCACCGGCAAAGCGCTCGGCACCGTGAACGGGCTGGTCAAGGAGCTGAGCGCCATGGGCTGTCTCGACGGGGCAAACCGCATCACGGATGCGGGGCTTGCGGCGCTCGCGCCGTACCGGGTGGACAACGCTGTCATTATGGCGGCGGGCATGAGCTCGCGCTTTGCCCCCCTGTCGTATGAAAAGCCGAAGGCCCTGCTGAAGGTGAAGGGCGAGGTGCTCATCGAGCGCGAGATCCGCCAGCTGCAGGCGGCGGGCATCGACGACATCACGGTCGTGGTCGGCTATATGAAGGAAAAGCTGTTTTACCTCGAGGACCGCTTCCATGTGAAGATCGTCATCAACGAGGATTACCACCGCTACAACAACCCCTCCACGCTCATGCTCGTCCGCGACCGGCTGAAAAACACCTTCATCTGCTCCTCGGACAACTACTTTGAGCAAAACCCGTTTGAGCCCTATGTGTATCAGGCGTATTACGCGTCGCTCTACAGCGCAGGCAAAACGGACGAGTACTGCATGGTCACGAACCGCAGGGGCCGCATCACGGGCGTGCAGGTCGGCGGGAGCGACGCGTGGTACATGATCGGACACGCCTATTTCGACCGCAGCTTCAGCGAGAAATTTACGCAGTTCCTCGAGCGGGAGTATGACAGCCCGGTCACACGGGCGGGCCTCTGGGAGGATCTGTACGCCCGGCACCTCCGCGAGCTGGAGATGTACATCCGCAAATATCCCGGCGGCATTCATGAGTTTGACTCGCTCGACGAGCTGCGGACGTTTGACAGCGCCTATGTCACCAATGCCGACTCGTATATTTTCGACAACATCTGCGCCGTGCTCCACTGCACACCGGACAGCATCCACGGCATCATCCCGATCAAGACGGGGCTGACGAACCTGTCGTTCAAGTTCACGTGCAACGGCCGGGACTACGTGTACCGCCACCCCGGTGCGGGTACGGAGGCTTACATCGACCGCCCGGCCGAGGCGCGGGCGCTGGAGGCGGCCAAGGCGCTGGGGCTCGACGACACGTTTCTCTACATCGACGCGGCCAAGGGCTGGAAGATCTCGCACTATATCGAGGACGCGGCCATTCTGGACTATCACAACACCGAGCAGGTCGACACGGCGCTGCGTATGCTGCGCTGCCTGCACACGAGCGGCATACAGCTCGACGGCCGGTTTGACATCTGGGAGAAGATCAACGGCTTTCTCGACCGGCTGCAGGGGACGGACGTCTCCGACTTTACCGGCATGCAGGAGTTGCACGAGACGATGTGCGCGCTGCACGAGCGCCTGAAGGGCGACGTGGTCCCCTTGTGCGCCTGCCACTGCGACAGCTATAACCCAAACTTTCTGATCGACAAGCAGGGAAAGATGTATCTGATCGACTGGGAATATGCCGGCATGGCCGACCCTGGCTGCGACATTGGCACATTTATCGCCTGCTCGGACTACACGCCCGAGGAGGCGGAGCAGGTGATCGCACGCTATCTCGGCCACGCGCCCACGGGGGCGGAGCTGCGCCACTACATCGGCTATGTGGCCATGGCGTCCTACTTCTGGTTTTTGTGGGGGTTGTATCAGGAGGCGTGCGCCAAGCACGTCGGCGAGTATCTCTACATCTGGTATAAATACACAAAGCTATACGCCCGGCTGACGCTGGAGCGATATGACCATGAGGAGGAGTTTGCTTGAAACAGAAGACAGAGGCCCAGCAGGGCTCGATTGAACAGCTCATCTACGAGGAGACCGAGCGGCGGCTGGAGATCATGCAGTCCGACGCCTACGAGTTCCCCAAGAAAATGACCCGGGTCGATTACGGCATCATCATCGCCAGCGTGGCGGCCAGTCTGGTGCTGATCGTGACCTGCATGCTGGGAGGCTGAACCATGACAGACAGAGAAAGCTATATCCGGCAGGAGACCGTTACGGGCGTTGTGCCCATGCTCAAGGGCGACCGGCAGTATTCCTTCCTGGATCTGTTTTTGTCCACGAGCGGCTTTGCCATCGCCACGTGGTGCTATACGCAGGGCGCCTATGTCGCGCAGTACCTCTCCTTCAGCAGAATGCTCATCAACATTTTCTGCTTCAACATCGTCTGGGTGTTCATAGAGTGCCTGCCCGTCATCTTTGCTACGCGCTACGGCATTGATCTGTGGATCTGGCTGCGCTCGGTGCTGGGGCGGCGCGGCGTGGCTGTGCTGTCCACGATCATCAGCGTGGCAAACTTCGGCTGGTACGCGGTCGCGGCGAGCCTGTTTTCCTCGTCGATGATCAACCTTGCGGCGAAGTTCGGCCTCGTGCTCAACGCGGCCGTCTGGAACCCGATATTGGGCTGCCTGTGCGTCGTGCTCGGCACGCTCATCGCGCTCGGCGGGCCGAATGTCATCAAGTGGACCAACCGCTTTCTGGTCACGGCGCTGCTGGCGGTCGGTGCAGTCGTCGTCGTGCTGTGCTTCACGGCCGTGCCGCTGCGTGAGATCGTGGCGGTCAAACCGCAACTGGATGCGGACATGACGCCGCTGCAGGCGTTCATGATCTCGGCCGAGGGCAACGTGGCGTTCGCGTTCTCGTGGTCAACGCAGGCGCTGGTCCTGCCACGCCTGGCCAAGACCGAGCGCGGCGGCTACTGGGGCACAACGCTGGCCTACGGCGTGGTCGCGCCGTTTTTCGTCGCCGCCGGCGGCGTGATGGCGCTGGCGATGTTCGTGCGCACCGGCGTGTACGAGAGCGATCCTACCAATATGCTCTCCTACCTCTGCGGCTCCGGCTTCGCGCTGCTGAGCCTGCTGCTGGTCGCGTTTGCGAATGTCGGCACGCAGGGTACCGGCTCCTATGTCAACTGCATGATCGTCAAGAGCGGCATGCCCAAGGTCAGCTATAAGGTGCTGGTGCTCATCGCCATGGTGTATGTCAGCGCGCTGACCGTCTGGGGCGGCGTGGAAGAGCACTTCGGCGCGTTCATCTCCATTGCCGCGTTCATTCAGGCGCCGATCATCGGCATGATCGTCGTGGACTATCTCGTCGTGAAAAAGCGGAAGCTGTCGCTCAAGGCGGCCTACTTCATCGAGGGACACGATGCGTACCGGTTCACCGGCGGGTTCAACCTGGTCGGCATCGGCTGCGTCATCCTCTCGTGCCTGATCACGATCCTGTTCGTGTACAATCCGCTGACCGGCAGCATCCAGAGCCCGCTGTTTCTCATCTTCACGGGCAGCGGCTTCGATGCCATCTGCGGCGGCCTGCTCTACTGGCTCGCCAGCCTGACCCCGCTGAAAAAGTACATGCTCCGCGACCGCGACGATCTCGAGATCGTCTGAGGCGGCCCGAACGATCCGAAAACGTCCCCGGTGCAGATGCGCTCTGCTCCGGGGACGTTTTGCGCCGCGGCAGACATTTTTTGAAGAAAAAACTGGAACGCCCGTGAGCGGCACGGACTGCATAGACTACCGGATTTTGCAGAAAATAGGGTTGCCGAAACGCAAAACAGAGCAAAGGAGTTTTCCGAATATGAAGGCAACCGGAATCGTGCGCCGGATCGACGACCTCGGCCGCGTGGTCATCCCCAAGGAGATCCGCCGCACCATGCGTATCCGCGAGGGCGACCCGCTGGAGATCTACACCGACACCGACGGGCAGGTCATTTTCAAAAAGTATTCCCCCATGGGCGAGCTGTCCGAGTTCGCCGCGCAGATCTGCGACGCGCTGCACAAGACCACCGGCGGCATCGCCGCCGTGTGCGACCGCGACGCGGTCATCGCCGTGGCCGGCGGTGGCAAGCGCGAGCTGCTCGACCGGCGCATCAGCCGCGAGCTTGAAGAGCTCATGAGCACGCGCGGGCAGTATGCGGCCGACAGCTGCACGCTGCCGGTCGTCGACACCGACGAGCGCTACGCCGTCGCCGTCGCCGCGCCCATCCTCTCCGAGGGCGACGTGCTCGGCTGCGTGCTGTTCGTGGCCGCGCACGGCGACGGCCCTGCCGGCGAGACGGAGCGCAAGCTTGCGCAGGCTGTGTCGGGCTTCCTCGGCAAGCAGATGGAGAGCTGAGCGCGCGGAGCAGAAAAAAGCGTCAGAGCGTATGCGCGCCCTGACGCTTTTTTGATATGGAATGAAAAAGGCCCCCGGGCGCCCCCGGAGGCCTTTCGCTGCACGCGCAGCCGATATGGACACGTGCCCCGTACGCTGCAGGCCCGCGTCGCGATCACTGTGACGGGATGAGATATGCCATGCGGCGGAGAACAAAAAGGGTAGATAATCCGTAAAGAGAGATCAGATAAAAAGAGAAAAGAATGGATAAAAGAGATGGGGTGGGGTGCGAAATGGGTAAAAAACCGTGCGTACGCAGACATCCCGACATCACCAATGATACAAACAGTTTAGCCCAGCAGTACCCGAAAGTCAAGCAAAATCACCGAATTTTTGAAAATTCAGGGATTGTCAGGAAATTCACGCGCCCGGTAAATTTCTGGCAATGGGAAAAACCGTTGAACTCCGTCGGAATGTGATGTACAATAAAAACAGAACATCAGCAGGCCAAAGGGGGTACGGTGCATGACCGTATTGGTGACCGGCGGCATGGGCTACATCGGCAGCCACACGTGCGTGGAGCTGCTCGAGCAGGGCATGAATGTCGTCGTCGTGGACAATCTCGTCAACAGCAGCGCAGAGGCGGGCAGACGGGTCGAACAGATCACGGGCCGGCCGCTGAAATTTTATCAGATGGACGTGCGCGACCGCGCCGGACTCGACCGCATTTTTACCGAGCAGAAGATCGACTGCGTCATTCATTTCGCGGGCCTCAAGGCCGTGGGCGAGTCGGTGCAGATGCCGCTGGAATACTACGACAACAACCTCGGCTCGACGATCACGCTCTGCGAGGCGATGCGTGACCACGGCGTCCGGCAGATCATTTTCTCCTCGTCGGCAACGGTGTACTCCGGCGACAACGAGATGCCGCTCTACGAGACGTCCCGCACCGGCAACTGCACGAATCCCTATGGCTGGACGAAGTACGTCTGCGAGCAGATTCTGCGCGACTATGTCGTGGCCGACCCGAGCTGGTCGGTTGTGCTGCTGCGCTACTTCAACCCCATCGGCGCGCACCCGAGCGGCCTCATCGGCGAGGACCCGCGCGGCGTGCCGAACAACCTCATGCCCTATATCTCGCAGACGGCCATCGGCCGCCGCGAGTGCCTGAGCGTCTTTGGCGACGACTACGACACGCCGGATGGCACCGGCGTGCGCGACTATATCCACGTCATGGATCTCGCGCGCGGCCACGTCGCGGCGATCGCCTACATGGCGGAGCATCCGGGCGAGAGCGTCTTCAACCTCGGCACCGGCAAGGGCTACAGCGTGCTCGAGATGGTGCACGCCTTCGAGACGGCCAACCACGTGCGCGTGCCGTATCGGATCGCGCCGCGCCGCGCGGGCGACCTGCCGACCTTGTATGCCTGCCCGGACAAGAGCGCGCGCATCCTTGGCTGGCGCGCCGAGTATTCGCTCGAGGACATGTGCCGCGACAGCTGGCATTGGCAGACGCAAAACCCCAACGGTTACGAAACTGCCTGACGGACCACCGTTCCCGGGCCGGAGCTTCCGGCCCGGGCAGCGCCGCGCCGCCTGCGGGCGGTGCTTTTTTGCGGCCTGAAGGGGCCGCGCTGTGCACATAATGTGCAACAAAAATCGAATTGCTTATTGACAGCCTGTACTAGATGTTGTACGATATATCCGCTCTCAATACAAAATAAAGCGGTTTTCCGCACAAGATATTGTGTTTTCGATTACGAGGGGGAGGAACAGAAAGATGAAGATCATTAAGCGCAACGGCGCCGAGGCGACGTTCGATATCTCCAAGATCATCATGGCCATCACGAAGGCCAACGCCGCCGTCGAAGAGTGCGACCGCATGACGCCGCGGCAGATCCAGCGCATCGCCGAGAGCGTGGAGCTCGCCTGCCAGGAGCTGGGCCGCAGCGCCGCCGTGGAAGAAATCCAGGACATGGTCGAAAAGCAGATCATGGCCCACGGTGCGTTCGAGGTCGCCAAGGCCTACATTACTTACCGCTACACCCGCAGCCTGGTGCGCCGCGCCAACACGACCGACGACCGCATCCTGAGCCTGATCGAGTGCAACAACGAGGAGGCCAAGCAGGAAAACTCCAACAAGAATCCGATCGTCAACAGCACGCAGCGCGACTACATGGCCGGCGAGGTCAGCCGTGACATCACGAGCCGCCTCCTGCTGCCGAAGGACATCGTCGAGGCGCACGAGGAGGGTATCATCCACTTCCACGACGCGGACTATTACGCGCAGCACATGCACAACTGCGACCTCGTGAACCTGGAAGATATGCTCGAAAACGGCACGGTCATCACCGGCACGCTCATCGAGCGGCCGCACAGTTTCTCGACCGCGTGCAACATTGCGACCCAGATCATCGCGCAGGTCGCCTCCAACCAGTACGGCGGGCAGTCGATCTCGCTGACGCATCTGGCCCCGTTCGTGCAGGTCAGCCGCGAGCGCATCCGCCGCGAGGTCGAGGCCGAAATGCAGGCCATCGACGCGCATCCGGGTGAGGAAAAGCTGGCCGAGCTCGTCGAAAACCGCGTGCGCGAGGAGATCCGCCGCGGCGTGCAGACGATCCAGTATCAGGTCGTCACGCTGCTGACCACGAACGGCCAGGCCCCGTTCGTGACGGTGTTCATGTATCTCGGAGAGGCGAAAAACGAGCAGGAGCGCCATGACCTTGCCATGATCATCGAGGAGACGCTGCGCCAGCGCTATCAGGGCGTGAAAAACGAGAAGGGCGTGTGGGTCACGCCGGCGTTCCCGAAGCTCATTTACGTGCTCGAGGAGGACAACATCCACGAGGATTCCCCCTACTGGTACCTCACGGAGCTGGCCGCCCGCTGCACCGCCAAGCGCATGGTGCCGGACTACATCTCCGAGAAGAAGATGCTCGAGCTCAAGGTCGACAAAAACGGCGAGGGCCACTGCTACACCTGCATGGGCTGCCGCAGCTTCCTGACGCCGTATGTCGACGAAAACGGAAAGCCGAAGTACTACGGCCGCTTCAATCAGGGCGTCGTGACCATCAACCTGCCGGATGTGGCGCTGTCCTCCGGCGGCAACATGGAGAAGTTCTGGAAGATCTTTGACGAGCGGCTCGAGCTCTGCCACCGCGCGCTCATGTGCCGCCACGAGCGGCTCAAGGGCACGCTCTCGGACGCCGCGCCCATCCTGTGGCAGTACGGCGCGCTGGCCCGCCTGAAGAAGGGCGAGCCGATCGACAAGCTCCTCTACGGCGGCTACTCGACCATCTCCCTCGGCTACGCGGGACTGTATGAGTGCGTCAAGTACATGACCGGCAAGTCTCACACCGACCCCTCGGCCACGCCGTTCGCGCTCGAGATCATGCAGCACATGAACGACGCCTGCGCCAAGTGGAAGCAGATGCACAACATCGACTTCAGCCTCTACGGCACGCCGCTGGAATCCACGACGTACAAGTTCGCCAAGTGCCTGCAAAAGCGCTTCGGCATCATCCCCGGCGTCACGGACAAGGGCTACATCACCAACAGCTACCACATCCATGTGACCGAGCATATCGACGCGTTCAGCAAGCTGGCCTTCGAGTCGAAGTTCCAGGCGCTCTCGCCCGGCGGCGCGATCAGCTACGTCGAGGTGCCGAATATGCAAAACAACATCCCGGCCGTGCTCGAGGTCATGAAGTTCATCTATGACAACATCATGTACGCCGAGCTCAACACCAAGAGCGACTACTGCCAGGTCTGCGGCTACGACGGCGAGATTGAGATCGTCGAGCACGACGGCAAGCTCATCTGGCGCTGCCCGAACTGCGGCAACACGGATCAGGACAAGATGAACGTGGCCCGCCGCACCTGCGGCTACATCGGCACCCAGTTCTGGAATCAGGGCCGCACGCAGGAGATCAAGGAGCGCGTGCTGCATCTGTAACGTGCAAAAACGAAAACCGGCGGGCGTGTCCATGCGATACGTCCGCCGTTTGTGAGGAAACTGCTATGTATTATGGAGAGATCAAGACCTGCGACATTGCCAACGGCGTCGGCGTGCGCGTGACGCTGTTCGTTTCCGGCTGCACGAACCACTGCTACAACTGCTTTCAGCCGCAGACGTGGGATTTTCACTACGGCAAGCCGTTTGACGCGGCGGCCGAGCAGGTGATTTTTGCCGAGCTGGAAAAGCCATTTATCCGCGGCCTGACGCTGCTCGGCGGCGACCCGTTCGAGCCGGAAAACCAGCGCGCGCTCGTGCCGTTTCTGCGCCGGGTGCACGCGCAGTATCCGGACAAGGACATCTGGGCGTATTCGGGCTTCACGCTCGACAAGGAGCTCACCGTCGACGGCACGCACCCGCGCTGCGAGGTCACGGACGAGATGCTTTCGCTCATCGACATCCTCGTTGACGGGCGCTACGTGGACGCGCAGCGCAACATCAGCCTGCGTTTCCGCGGCTCGGAAAACCAGCGCATCATCGACATGGACCGGACCCGCGCGGCGGGCCGCATCGTACTCTGGGAGGGCATGAACGGATGGAAGTGAAGATCCAAAAACTCCGGCCCGGCGCCGTCACCCCGCGGCGCGGCAGCGCGGATGCTGCCGGCTATGATCTCTATGCCTGCCCGGCGGACGGGCAGTGTGTCACGATCGCGCCGCACACGACGGCCATGATCGGCACGGGGCTCGCCCTTGCCATCCCGGCGGGGTATTTCGGCGGCGTGTTCGCGCGCAGCGGGCTGGCCTCTAAGCAGGGGCTGCGCCCGGCCAACTGCGTTGGCGTGATCGACGCCGATTACCGCGGCGAGTGCACCGTCGCGCTGCACAACGACACGGACGAAGTGCGCACCGTCGCGCCCGGCGACCGCATCGCCCAGCTCGTGATCCTGCCGTTTCTGGCGGCGGAGTTTGCAGAGGCGGATGCGCTCGACGAGACCGACCGCGGCGCGGGCGGCTTCGGCAGCACCGGCCGGTAAAGCAACAAAAAACGCAGCCCCCTTCGAGACGCTCGAAGGGGGCTGCGTTTTGCTTTATTCAGCGGCAAACTTGCTTTATTCAGCGGCAGTCTGCGAATACGGGCGAGAATTCGTCAAGCTTCTCGCACGTGTAGCGCCGGGTGTTGTCCTCGCACACGGGCAGCATCTGCTGCGTGAATGCGGCGCAGCGCGTCCATTCGTCGGTGACGGCCTGACTGTGCGCGGTGTTCAGGTCATAGTGCTGCGCGAGATAGTCGGCGAGGTAGGGCGTGAATTTCTCCGCGCCGAAAATGTTCAGATGTTCGGCGTTGGCGAAATCATTGAGCGGGTCGAGGCCGATGGCGTCCATCTGCGTGTCGAAGTTCGCAAAATCATACCCGTACTCGTGCACGACCGCCTCCAGCTCGGCAAACACGGCGTCATAGTTTTCAATGACGGTGCGGTGCGGGAAGCGGGCAAAGAGCACGTTTTTGATTCCCTGTGCCTTGGCTGTCTCGCAGAAGGTGCGCAGGCTCTGCTCGTTGAAATCGTCGAGCGATTGCTGGCGCACGGGGATCTCATCCGTCTCCGTGAGGAACATGGAGATGGACAGAAACGGCTTGGTGTAGGAATAGCCCGCGTCGCGCGCCTGCTGCTGCAGTGACAGCGAATTGCGGATGAGGTCCAGCTTTCTCCAGTTGTCGTGGTATTTGAGCAGCGGTACATAGTATGACAGCCGGTCGCCCTGCACGCACTCGTTAATGGCCTGCACCTTGTTGCGCGAGAGCGGCAGCGTGTCGAGCCATTCGCGCGTTGCGGCCGTGCCGAGCTCATCCCGCTCTGCCTCCGTGTAGAGAAAGCCGTTGACCTCGACCACGTAGACAGACGGATTTTGCCGCTTGGCGCTCTCGCGCAGCATGGATGCATAGAGCGTGCCCTGCGCGGCCGACACGGCCAGCGGGTAACTTGTAAACCCGGCGTGCTGCCATGCCAAAGGTGCGCAATAGTCGGTAAACGTCTCACTCGCACCGAGGATCATAACGTCGAGCGAGTTTTTCGGCTCCAGATAGAAGCTGCGTATGTATTGCTGTTCGGTGATGCTGTTGATGGTCAGCAGCCGCGTGAGCGCGCCGTAGACCAGCGCGACAATGAGCAGAAATGCGATCACGCGCACGACGGTTTTTGTTTTGGAATGGTTAGATTTCATAGGCGCCTTTCTGACTTAAAACTGCATGTACACAAATTCGGCCGCCTGCACGCCCGGACCGTAAACGCCCATGAGCACGACGGCGAAGATGCCGGCAAGCAGCACGGCCCAGCGCAGGGCGAGACACTTCTCGTCGAGGATCTCGCGGATGGTGCGCTGCGAGCGCTCCTGAATGACGGAGGCGGTGAAAATCACGACCGTGCCGAACAGCAGCACGCACCAATCATATCGCGTCAGCGGCAGCGCCTCGAGCACGGCGCCCGGCCGCAGCTGCGACAGGTGCAGGTCGGTCACGGATTTTAACATCATGCCCATCGCGGCGCGAAAACCGTCGGCAATGTCAAAGTAATAGCCGATGAGCACGACCACGAACGTGCGCAGCATGGAAAACACCTGATACCACGCGCTCTTGCGCTCAATGTGCAGCGCGGCGACGACCTTGTCCGACACCGGCTGCAGCAGCGTGGACACGAGGATGACCATGCCGTTCCAGAAGCCGAAGGCGACGTATTTCCAGCTTGCCCCGTGCCAGAGGCCGATGATGAGAAACGTGATCAGCGAGGCCACGGCCGTCGGCAGGACCTTGCCGATATGATTGCCGAGGTGCTGCTTGGCGTGGCGGCCCCAGTTGAGAAACGCCTTCGAGATCGACAGCGGATAAAACAGGTAGTTGCGCAGCCAGTCGCCGAGGGAAATGTGCCAGCGGTGCCAGTACTCGGTGAGCGTGCGCGAGAAGTACGGGCGGCGGAAGTTTTCGCCCATGGTGATGCCGAACATCTGCGCCACGCCGCGTGAAATGTCGATGCCGCCGGAGAAGTCGGCATACAGCTGCAGCGCGTACACGAGTGCGGCCAGCAGCACATAGGTGCCGGCGTAGTCGGTGTACGCCCCGGCGACGGTGTGGATCATGCCCACGGCACGGTCGGCGATGACGAGCTTTTTAAAAAAGCCCCAGAGGATCAGCTGTGCGCCGAAGCGGATGTTGTCAAAGCTGTATCTGTGCTCGGCATAGAGCTGGTGCGCCAGCTGGTCGTACACGCCGATCGGGCCCTGAATGATCTGCGGGAAGAAGGACACGAACAGCGCGAGCTTGCCGACGTTGCGCTCGGCGGGCACTTTTTCGCGGTAGACGTCGAGCACGTAGCCCATGGACTGGAACGTGTAAAACGAGATGCCCAGCGGCAGCAGCAGCCCGATGTGGCCGAGCGAGACCGTCAGCCCCACGGACGCAAAGAGCGTCTCCATGGACTCGGCAAAGAAGTTATAGTATTTGAGCACGGCGAGGATGCCGAAGTTCAGCAGCAGGATGGCGATCATGAGCGCCTTGCGGCAGGACTTGCAGCGCTTTTTGTACGCCTTGCGCTCCTCGCGCTCCCAGTCCTGCTTGTGCGCGGCGACGGTCTGCTCCATGTGCGCGGTCATGGCGTCCATGCCGCGTGCGCCGAAGTAGGTCGTGAGCGTCGTCACGACGATAAAGCCCATGTAGCGCAGGCACACGAACGCGTAAAACGCGTAGCTGCCGATCAGCAGCACCACCCACTGGAACCGCTTTGGCACGAGGTAGTACAGCACCAGCAGCGCGAGCACCAGCAGGTAAAACGACAGCGATGTCAGCGTCATGTTTCGTCCTCCGGCGTCCGGCAGGTGTTGAGCGCGTCGGTCGCAAACCGGTCGCGCACGAGCGTGAAGTTCCCGCCGCGGTACAGCGCGACGCGCGGCATGTCGCGCGACAGAAACACGGCCACGCCCTCCGTCACGGAGTAGGCGCCGCAGCGTCCGAAAGCGATCACGTCGCCCACGCGCAGCGGCGGCAGCTGCGCCTCGCGCACGAGCACGTCCGCCGTCGTGCACAGGCTGCCGCAGAGCATCCACGGCTCGGGCGCGTCCGCGCTCTCGCGCAGGAGCGTCAGCGGCGGGGCCTGCATGCCCATGAGCTGGCCGTCATACTTGACCTGGTGCATGCCGCCGTCGCATATGGCGTAGTTCACGCCGAGGTTGCACTTGGCGTCGGCCACGCCGGTGAGAAACGTGCCGCAGGGCGCGGCGAAAAAGCGGCCCATCTCGATCGTGAGCGGGTACTTTTCGCCAAAGGCGCGGATGTGCGCCGCCGCCGCGTCGAGCAGCGCGCAGTCGCGCGCCTCGGCGTCGTCGCGGAAGCACTCGGCATTCAGCCCCGGGCCGTATTCCACGTGCTGCGCCGTGAAGCCGTAGCGTTCGTGCAGCATCGTGAGGTATTCGTCCAGATGCGCAAGCTCCTTGGCGATCACGGCGTCCTTGCGCTTTTGCGTGCCGGAAAAGTAGTGGATGCCGACGATCGTCACGTTCGGGAATTCCGCGCGCCGGGCGACGAGATCGGCCAGCGCGTCGGGATCCATGCCGAACTGGCTGCCGGCGGTCAGGCGCGGCAGCACGCGCACGTGCTTTCCCTGCGCGGCCGCGGCCGCACAGATAAGGTCAAAGTGCAGCGTGCTCTCGGCCGTGAGCAGGTCTGCGCCCAGCGCGACGGCGCGCGCAACATCGTCCGCGCCCTTGTTCACGCCGGAGTACAGGATGCGCTCCGGCGGGATGCCGAGCCTTTCGCAGATCGTCAGCTCGCCGGGGGAGCACACCTCCACCCAGCGGAACACGTCCGGCAGGCCGCGCAGCACGAAGGGGTTGGCCTTCATGGAGTAGCACAGATTTACGCCCGAGCCAAACGCGGCGCGCACTCTTTGAGCGCGCGCCGTGAAGGCCTCCAGATCAAACAGATACAGCGGCGTGCCGTATTTCGCGGCCGCCGTCCGGAGTGCAGTCTTGTCCATCAGTCCTCGTCCTGCAGGCGCTGCACCATGGCCAGCAGACGCTTGGCGGAGTTGAAGTTCTCCGGCACGAGGTCCTTGGCGCCGATCTCAATGTCGAATGCGTCGTTGAGCGCCGCGACGAGCGACACGATGTCGAACGACTCGAGAATGTGGTCGTCGATGAGGGCGGTCTCGGTCTCAAAATCCACGTCGGGACGCAGATCGGTCAGAATGTCCATCAGTTCCTGTTCCATAATAATATACCTCCTGAAGTGAGTAAAGTAAGCAAAATCAGTGCTTGGCCGCAGCGGTGATGCGCTCGGCCAGCGCGCGCATGTTCGTCTTGCCGTTGTCGAGCCGGGGCATGGCGTCCAGCTGCTCGATCTTGCGCGGCACCATGAAGCCCGGCAGGTCGGCGCGCAGGGCGACGGCGATGTCGCGCTTGGTCACGCCCTCGCCGGTGTAAAACAGCCAGATCTGCTCGTGCGTCTGGTCGTAGAGCGCGCAGGCGTCCTCCACGCCGGCCACCTTCGCCGCGGCGAGGTCGATCTCCCCGAGCTCCACGCGGTGGCCGAGGTGCTTGACCTGCCGGTCCTTGCGGCCGTGGAACATGAGGTTGCCGTCGGGCGCGAAGTGCCCGAGGTCGCCGGTCTTATAGATGCGCTCATCGTATGCGTGGTTGAGCGGGTTTTGCAGGAAGCTCTCGGCCGTTTTCTCGCGGCTGTTGTAGTAGCCCAGTGCGAGGATGGGGCCCTTGACGCAGATCTCGCCGATCTCGCCGTCGGGCACGGCCTCGTTGCGCTCCGAGAGCAGAAACACCTCGTAGTGCGGGTACGGCTTGCCGATCGGCAGCACGTCGGTGTCCTCCACCAGACCGGGCACGACGTAATACGTGCACGAGGCGGTCGCCTCCGTCGGACCGTACTGGTTGACGAACCGGGCCTCCGGCAGCGCGAGCTGCCACTGGCGCAGGCAGCTGCACGGCATCACCGAGCCGGAGAAGCACACCTTGCGCAGGTGCTGCGGCGCGCTGCACTCGAACGCGCCGAGCGCGGCCGGCACGGTCAGCGCCGAGACGCTCCAGCCCACGGCCGTGACGCCTTTGTCGTTCATGTATTCGAACAGACGCTCCGGCGACATGAAAAGTTCCTTCGGGATGATGGCCGTCGTCGCGCCGAAGCGCAGCGGCAGATAAATGTCGCGCACGGCGGCGATGTAGTCCAGCGGCGACTGGTTGCCGAGCACATCCTCGCGTGCGATGCCCATCACGCCGGCGTAGTCCTCGATGTAGCACATGAGCGAGTGCTGCGCCGTGATGACGCCCTTGGGCGTGCCGGTCGAGCCGGAGGTGAAGATGATGTACAGCGGGTCGAGCTCTCGGGCGCGCGCGCGGCAGTCCGCGAGCAGCGCCGCGTCCTCGCTGCCCGCGAGCAGCTCCTCCGCGATCAGGATCGTGCCGGAAAAGTCCAGCGTCTTCGCCTTGTCGTAAAACGCGCGCTGCACGATCATCAGATCGGTGTCCAGCGTATTTAAAATAGAGTTGAGCCGGTGCACGGGCATCGTCCCGTCCATCGGGGCGTAGCAGCAGCCGGCATACACCGCGCCGAGAAACACGGCCGGTGTGTGCGCGTTGCGCCCGCTCATGACGGCGATGGGCCGCTTTTGCCCGGCGCGGAACTTTGCCACCGCCGTGCCGATGATGCGCGCCTCGCGCCGCACGTCGGCAAAGGTCACCGCACTGTCCTCATCGAGAAAAGCGGGCTTGTCCGGACAGGCTGCGGCGGTGGTTTCCAGCCAGTCGAGCACGTTGGTTTCCATGCTTGCCAGCTCCTTTCCGATAAATGTCCATAATCGCCTTATCCTATCATGTTTTTCGCGCAAAAACAAGACGGAACGTGTCATATTTAAGAAAAAGGTAAGAATGTGGCGCGCCGTTTTTCCGTGCGCTGACACCCGGCTCTGCCCGGGCGGTTTGCCCTTGACGCATCCGGGCCGGCAAAGTACAATGGAAACCATCATCAATCGGCGCTTCGCAGCACGACGCAATGGGCGCGCCCGCGGCATATTCGCAGCCAGATTTGTCTGCTATTGCCAAAAACGCGCCTGGAAAATTGTGAACATTTTTCCTTTCTCATTTATGGCGCATATGGTATACTTTAGGAAACCGCGCAAAAAATTCCGTATGTGGTTCCGACGTATTTTGCATCTGTCGTGTGTTATGATCGTTCCTGTTTCCGGTTTCCGGACACGGGCCGGTGTCTCCGCAGAAAGGAGGGGGAGTGCAGCGGGGCGGAAAGGAAGGTCACAGATGTCAAAGAGAGTTCAAAAGGTGTGGAACGCTGTCACCACCGTGCTGGTGATCCTGGTTGTCATTCTGGCGCTGCTTCTGGTGGGCGTGCGGCTGGTCGGTCTGCGGCCGATGTGCGTCCTGTCCGGCAGCATGGAGCCGACGTATCACACCGGCTCGCTGATCTATGTCAAGCCCTGTGCGCCCGAGGACGTGCAGGTCGGCGACGCGATCACCTTTGTGCTCAATGAGGACTTGGATGTCGTCACACACCGCGTGATCTCCATCGATGCGGAAAACGAGCATTTCTACACGCAGGGAGACGCGAACGACGCGCCCGACGGCGCACCTGTCTATTTCAAGAACCTCATCGGCCGCCCGGTGTTCACCATCCCGTACCTGGGTTATGTCTCACACTGGGTGTCGAACCCGCCCGGCATGTATCTGGCCATCGCGCTCGCGCTCGTGCTCATCATCCTGACGTTCCTGCCGGATGTGCTGCGCAAAGCGTCGGAGGCTGACGCGCGCGACGCGGCCCGCCGCGCCGCGGACAAGCCCGGCGATGCCCCGGATGCCAAAAATCCCGGCGGAAATATGGGAAAATAAAGGTTCCATGCAATATTTTTGCCTGTTCGTGCATTAACTTAGTGATTGCTGGCAGCGCCCGGCACGGCGCTGTTGGACATAGGGAGCTTTGAACAAAATTTAAGGGAGGAAAACATTACATGAAGAAGAAAACTCTGACGATCGCCATCGCGCTCGTGCTCGTCGTGGCGCTGGCGGTTGGCGCGACGTATGCCCTGCTGACGGATACGACGAATGTGGTTACCAACACGTTTACAGCAGGCAAGATTACTGACAACGACACGGTGTTTACTCTTAAGGAGCATAAGGTTACGCAGGCGGCTAATGGCACTTACGCCCTGACGGGTGAAGAGGCCGTTGGCGGCGTTCAGTACGATGCGGTTGTTCCGGGTACGGAAATCGCTAAGGACCCGACTGTGAAGGTTGAGAAGCTGGAAGGCGATGCGTATCTGTATATCGTGGTTGACGATACGCTGAACACGAAACTCACTCATTCCATCGATACTGCTTGGACTGCTATTGGTACCAACGGCACAAAGACGCTGTACAAGTTCGCGGCCAATGATGGCCTGCTCACGGCAAACAGCACAGTGGATCAGGGAATTTTGACTGGCAACAAACTTGCGGCCGCAGCCGACCTTGCTTCTGGCGATCTTGGAACCATCACGTTCCAGGCTTATCTGATTCAGGCTGTTGGTACGACGAGTGCTGTTAATGCTTGGAACGCTAACGGCGGCTTCGGCACTGGTATCACTGCTGCCTAATCACCCCCTCGTTTTTCCTATGTAATATACGCACAGAAGGCTGTGCGGGAAAATAGAAAAGGAGAAGACTACATATGAAGAAGAAAACCATTCTTGTGGTTGCCATCGCGGTCATGCTCGTCGCGGCGCTTGTCGTCGGCGGCACCCTCGCGTACTTCACCGATACGAAGTCCGCGGACAACACCTTCACCGTCGGCAATGTCAAGATCAAACTCGATGAGAGCAATGTGAACGACCCGAATGGTGATCGAGTTATCAGCAACGAGTATACCGGCGTGCTCCCGGGCATCCAGTATAAGAAAGACCCGGTTGTCACCAATACCGGTAAAAACGACGCTTATGTGCGTGCTGTCGTGACCATTGAAAACGGCATGAACTGGATGGGACTCTACAACGAGAACGTCTGGACTGCTCCGCAGGCCGAGGCATTCATGAAGCTTATCTGCAACACGATGGGTGATGGTTGGTCGCTCGAGGACTATGGCTATGTTCCTAACGCAGAAAGAGGTTCAACGGACTTCGTTGCTGTGTTGAAGTATGATGGCGTGCTGGTAGCTGGAAAAGCGACCTCGGCCATGTTTGAGAACATCATGCTGCCCGCCAATGCGACGACCAGCGACATCACGACGCGCGTTGCGCAGAACGGTGTTTTCCATATCGATGTGGTCGCTCAGGCCATTCAGACGGAGGGCTTCGCTACTTGGGATGATGCCTTTAAAGCCTTTGATGCTCAGAAGTAATTAAAGGAGAACGCGACATATGAAGAAGAAAACCATTCTTGTGGCTGCCATCGCAGTCATGCTCGTCGCGGCGCTCGTCGTCGGCGGTACCCTCGCGTACTTCACCGATAAAGACAATGCGACCAACACCTTCACCGTCGGCAATGTGAAGATCGAGCTGCTTGAGTCCCAGTACCATCGTGTCAATGCCGGAAAAGGCAATGCCACCGGTCTGACCGAGCCCCTGAGCGGCGGTTACCTGTGGGCTGCAAATGTGGACATGCAGGGTACTGCTGAGAACACCCCCAACTATACGACCTCCGGCGAGACTTGGAGTGGTCAGTATTTCTCGGATGCGCAGATCAAAGCTGACGCTGCGACCTATAAAGACGGATACTTTGCCGAGCACAGCCAGAACATGGTTCCCGGCTCTAACGTCCGCAAGTGCCCCTATGTCATGAACACTGGCAAAAACGACGCGTATGTTCGTGTTCGCGTCCTGATTCCGGTCTCCCTGTTTACTGTCATCGATAATGGCCTGTCTTACTGGACGTCGACTGCGCTGAACGAGGGTCAGGTTACGTCCGTGGCGGTCGATACGTACAACCACAAGGGAGCAGATGCAGTTGATACGGTTGCGCGTGGCGGCATCGAGTACTACGTGTATGACTTCACCTACACCAAGGCTCTGAAGCCGGGTGAGATGACCTTCTGGAACGCGTGGGGCAACATCGCGATTGATGAGAACGCTACTTCTGCGCAGCTTGCCAATGTTGACTCCTTCAACGTCCTCGTTGAGGCGGACGCCATTCAGGCGGACGGCTTTGCGAATGCAACCGATGCCTTCGCTGCATTTGGCAAGTAATTCCCCAACATTTTGACCCCAAAGGGGCGGCGCTGTGCGCCGCCCCCATCGGGGACTCTGGCTCGGCTTCAATCCGGGCGCGGACGGCGGCAGCGCCGCCGCCCGCGCGCAGATTGAAATAATGATCCCACAAAAATTTCCTGCGTGCGCCCTCGGGCGCAGAGAGAGTGAGAACTCGGTACTCAGAAACATCCTATCAGGGAGAAAGGTGGTTTGTGCATGAAGAAGAAGTGGACCATCGCGGCGGTGCTCGTCCTGGTGGTGGCGCTGCTTGCGGTCGGCACGTGGGCGTATTTCTCGGCCGTCGGCCGGGCGGATAACGTCATCACGATGGGCTCCGTCAAGCTTGCACTGCACGACGAGGACGGCGCTGGCCAACCGTTTACGACGGTGAGCGCCATGCCCGGCAGCGTCGTGAACAAAGTGGTGTATGTGGAGAACGTCGGCTCCGGCGCTTTCTACACCCGCGTGAAGATCACGCCTGAGGTGGTCGGCGCCGATGGCGAGATCATCCCGCTCGATGCGAGCGAGCGGCTGCTCACGCTGGATCTGAACGACACGGACTGGATCGCCGGCGAGGGCGGATACTATTACTATCGTGGTTCGGTCGACCCGAAGACCGCCACGTCGAAGCTCTTCAACCACGTCACGTTCAGTAAGGACATGGGCAACGAATATCAGAATGCCACGGTGCACATCTACGTCACGGCCGAGGCCGTGCAGACGGCGAACCTCGAAAAGTACGCCGCCAATGATGTCAGAGATGTGTGGAAGCACGTCGGTACGGTCGAAGCGAGCACCTCGAGCACGCAGATCGACCCGATCCCGACGCCCTGAGAAAGGAGGACGACTATATGAAAAAACGCATTCTCTCGCTCGTCCTCTGCGCAGCCATGCTGCTGAGCATGTGCCTGTTCATGGGCGCGGGCGTCACGGCGGACACTGACGCTGCCGACGGCAGTGCGGAGAGCACGGAGACGGTCGTGAGCACGAGCGGCGCTCCTGAGTTTCAGGGCGTCGGCCCGTTCATGACGTATTTCCCCGGCAGCAGTACGGTGAGGAAAGCGCCGGTGCTCCGCGCGGCGGCAAAGGATACATCGGACGGGGCGAGCAATGCTGTGGATGTCACCAAGACTGCGACGGCGACCGACAAGAAGGACGCAGACGGCAAGCCGATTTATCAGATCGACCTGACCGCTGCCGCCAAGTCGAACATCGTAACCCACACGAAAGCGTGCGACATCGTCCTCGTCCTTGACCGCTCCGGTAGCATGAATTTCTCCCTGGCCGGCAAAAACAATAACAGCAAGGAGCGCGTCGAGGCATTGCAAACAGCCGTGAATGCTTTCCTTACAACGATTCAGAAGAGCTCCCCCGACAGCCGTGTGGCAATTGTGTCGTATGCATCTGACGTTACCATCGACAGCGGCACAAAAACGGCGAGCGGCGCGCTTATTCCCGTCACGGCGGATAATACGGTCAACAGCGCTCTGACGCAGATTGTCAGCGGCTTGTCTACGCGCTGCAACGGCGGTACGCAGTCCGGCAAGGGCCTGCAGCAGGCTGTGAACATCTTCAACAGTGTCTCAGCAAGCGATTCCAACTATGACAACACGCGCGTAACGGTGCTGTTCACGGATGGTAAGCCCGGCAATAACTATTGGTCAGGTGAAGATGAAGGTTATGATGTAGCGCAGCAGTCGGTGCACTGGTCTACCATTCTCAAGCACGCGAAGGGTGACACCTTCAACATGCAGGCGAACGTCGAAGGTCAGGACTTCTTCGGTGAGCGCTTTCAGGTGGGGGTATGGCCCTTTAACGATAAAGAATATGGCGTTTCCAACCATTCGGACTTCCAGAAGGGCAGCACCGGTCAAAATGACTGGAACTGGACGGGCTGCGGCTCTACGGTGTACAGCGTCGGTCTGGGCTTGAAGGCCTCGGAAGGGAAGGATTCGGAAGGCTGCAAGATCAACGAGTATATGTACCGTGTCTCCAGCCATCGCCCGGATGGATCGCATGTGGATAACAACCGTGTCAACGAATGGGAGCTGGGAAAGGGTTCTTGGGAAGGGCTGTACACGGATGCCAGAACCCGCAACCATGAAAACGGCTATTACCTGACAACGGATAATGCAGCCGAACTTCAAAGGATCTTTACACAGATTGCGCAGCAGACTGGCGAGGCCGTCAAGGACGTCACCATCCGCGATGAGATCTCGGAGTCGTTTGTCCCCTGCGACGCAGCAGGAAACGCGTATACAGTTGGCGACACGATTACATCGAACGGCAAGACCGGGACGGTGCGGCAGGAGGCCAACGGCAACTACTACATTGAGTGGACAAAGGTAACGCTGACGCCGGAGCAGGTTGACAGCAACAAAGTGGTGACGAAACCGGCAGAAACCTTCCAGAGTACACTGTATGTCAAGCCGCGGGACGGTTTCCTCGGCGGCAACAATGTGCCGACAAACGGCACTGGCTCCGGCGTTTACACGGACGGCGGCGAGCAGATCAAGCTGTTCCCGCAGCCGGAGGTCAACGTCCCCATCAAGCTGGATGCGCAGAACGTAACAAAGAATATCTACTATGGCAATCCGGCACCGACACCGGCGGACTTGACCCAGACCGCTGACCTGGCTGACTGGCAGACGGGATATGTAAATATCAATTATACAGTTGATAAAAACACCATTAGCAATACCGAAGATGGCACCTATCAGGTGACCATGACCGTCTCACCGAAATATAGCGGAGACAACGCGGATGGCACAGTCCAGACGGAGCAAACCAAGACTGTGACGTCCACGGTCAATGTCTACAAGCCGGAGATCACCTTTAAGGATTCCATCATTGACTACAATACAACGCCGAATTATGCGACCGATAACCTTGGTGGAGTCGTGTGGAAGCACGAGGGCACTGCTGCCGATCCCGCGAATATGACAGGCGAGGAGCCGGCGCTGGCCTATAGCTATGACCCGGAGGCGTCTGCGTTCACGCAGGATACCGGCGTCAAGGTGACGGTCTCGGCAAACGGCGAGACGCTTCCGGCGGATGTGGTCACGTTCCAGCATGACCCGTGCACGTTCCCCGGCTGCAAGTATACGGATGGCTGCGATTATCAGTTTTATGTGCACATCAAAGTGTTCGACCTGACAATCGTGAAGGCCGCCGCGGACGACAGCAAGCCGATTGACGAGGATCAGACCTTCGTGTTCCACGTCAAAGGCAAGAATAATAATGTGGATATGCAGGTCGTGATCACCGGCGCGAACAAGCAGGTGATCAAGAACCTCCCGGTTGGCGAGTACACCATCACCGAGGACACGAGCTGGTCATGGAAATACACGCCGGTAGACAACAACCAGTCTGTTATGGAAGAGAACATCCAAGACGGCGCCGCGACTGTGACCTTCGAAAACGAAAATAAGGGCACCAACTGGCTCACGAGCCTTGCCAAGGCTCTGAACGTGTGGAAGGATAATGGTCAGGCGGTCGAAAGAGACCCGAAGAACTGAATAGGAGGGATGACATATGAAACGTATCTTTAACGGTTCAGGCGGGAGAAAAGCCGCGCTCATCCTCTCCCTGTGCCTGATCTTCGCGCTGGCAGTCGGCACCACCTTTGCCCTGCTCAAGGCGAACACCGCTCCGGTGACGAACACATTTAAGGCTGCCACATCCGAAATTAAGATCGAAGAGAAGACAGACGACGGCATCAAGTCGGAGATTTACGTCAAGAACGAAGGAACCGCCACGTCCTACGTCCGCGTCAAGCTGGTGTGCAACTGGGTAGACAAAGACGGAAACGTCTCTGCGACTCCGGTACCGGCACCGACGATCACAAATAGTGATTGGTTCGAGAAAGACGGCATTTACTACTACACGAAGCCGGTCGCACCAACTGGCCAGACTTCCAACCTGCTTGATGGCAACCCCATCAAGCAGCCGGAAGGTGCACCCGATGGCTATCATCTCGAGGTGACGGTGCTGGCCGAGAGCATTCAGGCTGCGCCGAGCACCGCTGTGGAAGGCGCATGGGCGGTCACGGTCGTAAACGGCGAGTTGACCCCGGCACCCCCGACGGCATAAGGAGGGCAACGGTATGAAACACAAAAAACTTACCATGATCGTCGCCCTCGTGCTGGTGGTCGCGCTGGCCGCCGGACTGGGCATCTGGGCGACGGGCGAGACGAACGTTCCCACCGTCACGTACTATGACGGCTCGGACGGCAACGGCGCGCGCTTCACCTTCACCCACACCGGCGACGGTTCGGACACGAACCTGTTCCCGAACTTCTCCAACTGCATGCCCGGCGACAGCCTCACGCAGACCATCCGCGTGCAGGCTGACGGCAAAAACGGTGTGCAGGGCGCAAAGATCTATCTGCGCGCCGAGATCGACGGCGACGCCTCCGCCAAGGAAGGCTCCGCCATCTCGTACAACGATGTGCTCGATCACATCGGCATGACCGTGTCGAAAGACGGCATCGTGATCGCGTCCAACAAGACCGCGAAGCTCTTCAGCCAGCTCGATGCGGTCGATGGCCTCAAGAGCAACGTCTTCATTGCCGAGGTCGGCCCGAAGACCGATCCGGTCGATCTGGACGTGACCATTGATGTTGACCCCGCGATGGGCAATGCGTTCCAGGAAGCGGCTGCGCACATCACGTTCGTGTTCTCCGTCGAGGACAACGAGCTGCCGCCCCCGCCGCTGGAGCTCGACAAGCACGATGCGTATATCTGCGGTTATCCGGACGGCACGGTGAAGCCGGAGCGCCAGATCACACGCGCGGAGGTTGCAACGATCTTCTACCGTCTGCTTCAGGACGAGGCCCGCGAAAATGTGTGGTCTCGCACGAACAGCTACTCCGATGTGGCAAGCGGTGTCTGGTATAACAGTGCGGTCTCGACGCTGACCAACGCCGGTATTCTCACCGGCTATGAGGACGGCACATTCCGCCCGGACACGCCGATCACGCGCGCGGAGTTTGCGACGATCGCGGCGCGATTCTACCACGCACCGGAAGTTACCGGTGATGCATTCTCGGATATCTCCGGCAGCTGGGCGCGCGAGTATATCAACCGCGCGGCGGCGCGTGGCTTGATCGATGGCTATGAGGACGGCACATTCCGCCCGAACCAGAACATCAAGCGCGACGAGGCCATGAAGATCATCAACAAGGTTATCTTCCGTACACCGGATAAGGAGCATTTCCTGCCCGATATGATCAAATGGCCGGACAACAGCAACACCGACGTTTGGTATTACACGGATGTGCAGGAAGCGACCAACAACCACGATTACGAGCGCGTGAACAACACCTCGCCCGAGACGTGGACGAAGATCACGCAGGCCAGAGATTGGAAGGCGCTCGAGGCCGAGCTGGCGCAGAAATATCCCAACCGGTAAGCGCGCGGCGCTGACGGTAAACGAAACAACCATAGCGAACACCCCCTGTGCACGGCACAGGGGGTGTTTTTGCGTATGGGGAAAAAACATGCGCCCCGGCGGCTGCCGGGGCGCTGACGTAGGGATACATGCAATGCGTGGATGCGTTATCAGCCCAGATACTGCTTGTCGTAGTTGTTCTGGATGCAGGAGATGACCTTCGTGATGACGGTGTTGAACGGGGTGGGCACGCCCAGCCGCTCGCCGTAGCGCGCGATGGCGCCGTTGAGCACGGAGATCTCCGTCTGGCGCTGGTGCAGCACGGCGTCCTGCGCCATGGACGGATAGTAGTTGCCGAGGTTGGCGACGATGTTCGGCTCTTCCTTTTCCATGAGCGGCCAGAGATCGCCGATGCCGAGCGCCTGCGCGACGGCGCAGCCCTCTTTCCACACATGCATGACGATGTCGTGGCCGTAGGGGTCGGCGAAGGTCTCCTTCACCTTCAGGCGCATGACGGCGCTCACGCCGTTATAGCCGCTGTTGGCGATGACTTTCTTCCAGATGTACGGGCGCACATCCTCGTCAAAGCTCGCGTTGCAGCCGCCCGCCTGGAAGCACGCCTCGAGCGCCTTGCCGGCGGCGTCGGCCTTCGGGTTGTTGTGCACGGCGCCGAAGTGCATCTGGATGCCCTTTTCCGGCTTGCTCACGCACACGCCGGGGCCGGCCAGCTCCGTGCCGATCAGGCCGCTGCCGTAGAGGATGCGGTCGGTCTCCACGAACTGGGCGAGCACCTCGTCGTTGCCGAGGCCGTTTTGCAGCGAGACGACGACCGTCTCCGGCCCGATGCAGGGCGTGGTGTCGGCCATGACGTCCGCGGTCTGCGTGGCCTTGACCATGAGGATGACCATATCCATGGTGCCGATGTCGTGCGCGGTGGCGCTCGTGTGGAAGCCGGTGAGCACTTCCTCGCCCTCCGGCGTGCGGAAGACCAGACCGTCGGCCGCGATCTTGTCCATGTGCGCCTTGTACTTATCGACGAGCCAGAGCTCGGCGCCGCCCTTGCGCAGGTAGGCGGCGAACACGCTGCCGGCAGCGCCGGAGCCGATCATTGCGATTTTCATGCGTTTGCCTCCTTAGCAAACTGCCGGCCGGTTGTTGGCCGGCCGGCAGAGAAAACTTGGGGTTTGAAATTACTTCAGGTACTGCTTGTCGTAGTTGCCCTGGATGCAGCGCACGACCTGGGACAGGACCTTGCACACCGGGGTGTCGATGCCCAGCTGCTCGCCGTACTCCGCGATCTTGCCGTTGAGCACGTCGATCTCGGTCTGGCGGTGGTTGAAGAGCATATCCTGGCACATGGACGGATAGTAGTCCGCGATGTTGGTGACGATGTCCTTGTGATCGTGGGCGATGAACTCATCGGCGTCCATCGGCACGCCCTTGGCGGTCGCGACCGCGCAGGTCTCGCGGATGACGCTGTGGAACAGCCACTGGCCGAACGGATCCGCCTCGACCTCGCCGATCTTCAGACGCAGGACCGCGCACACGGTGTTGACGGTGGCGTTCACGCAGACCTTTTTCCAGATGAACTTGTAGATGTTGTTGTCGGTGCCCGGCTCGCCGTCGCGCCAGTAAGCGTCGCAGCCGCCGGCACGGTAGCACTTGAGCATCTCGGCGCAGGCCGCGTCGGTGAGCTCCGAGCGGACCGCACCGCCGAAGTTCATCTGCACGCCGCCGGCCGGGGTGGACACGCAGTGTGCGGGTTCGGGCAGAGCCGTGCCCAGCACGCCGGAGCCGATGATGCAGCGCTCTTTCGGGAAGACCTTGAAGAGGTTGTCATCGTTGCCGAGGCCGTTGATGAGGGAGACGGCGACGGTCGTGTCGCCGACGACAGGCATGGAGTCCTGGATGGCCTGCTCGAGCTGGGTCGCCTTGGTCATGTAGATGATGACGTCGACCTTGCCCTCCGCCGCGGCCGCGTCAGCAGCGGTGATGTAGGTGCGGAAGCCCTTGAGCTGGTAGTCGTAATCCTTGTAGCCGCCATCTTCCTCCTGATGGATGGTGAAGTGCATGCCTTCCTCGGCGACTTTCTTCATGTGCGCCTCGTAGCGGTCGATGAGGATGATGTCCGCACCGCCCTTACGCAGGTAAGAAGCGAAGACGCTGCCGGCTGCGCCGGAACCATACATTGCAAATTTCATAACTTTTTCTCTCCTTTTCTGATTCTGTTTGCGATATCTTCGGCCGCTGCAGACGTATGCCTGACGGCGGATTACCGAACGGTGTTGGTGAGGGTGCCGATGCCCTCGATGCTGCACGCGACCACGTCGCCCGGGTGCAGCCACTTCGGCGGGTCAAAGCCCATGCCCACGCCGGCCGGCGTGCCCATGGAGATGATCGTACCGGGGCGGAGCGTCATGCCCTGGCTGAGCTCGGCGATCACGTACGGCACGTGGAAGATCATGAGATCGGTCGTGCTGTCCTGCCGGAGCTCGCCGTTGATGCGGCTCTGGATTTTCTGCGGCCTGCGCACGTCGAACTCGTCCGGCGTGACGATCCACGGGCCCATCGGCGTGAAGCCGTCGAGGCTCTTGCCGCGGTACCACTGCTTATGCTGGTTCTGGATCGTGCGCGCGCTCACATCATTCAAAATGGTGTAGCCGAATACGTAGTCGAGCGCGTCTGCCTCGCTGACGTTGTACGCCGGGCGGCCGATGACGACGGCCAGCTCCGCCTCATAGTCGAGGTCGGCGACCAGATCGCTGTGGCTGAGAATGTCGCCGCCGGGGGCGACGGCCTCGTTCACGCGCTTGGAAAAGTAGATCGGGAACGTGTCCGGCGCCTTGACGCCCTTGCCGGCGACGGCCTCGCTCTCCTTGGCGTGGTCAAAATAATTGATGCCCAGGCAGATCACGTCCTGCTCCGGGCGGGGGATGGGCGCGAGCAGCCGCACGCGCTCGAGCGGCTGCGCGGCGCTGCGCAGCACGGCGGCAGTGTCCAGCGCCGGCCAGATGCCGATGAGCGTCTGCATGTCCGCACAGCCCGGCACGGGATGCACGGCAGTGCCGGCCGCGTTGAGCAGGCCGACGGCGCTGCGGCCGTCCTTTTCAAATGTCACGAGCTTCATAACGTGCGCGCTCCCCTCAAAATCGACATTGGGCAATGGATGTGTACGCAAAATGATGGTTAAAAATTCATCAATCGCGTTTGCCGAACCTGCTGGCCTGTGTCAAAAATATGCCAATCTCGCTTGTCAGAAATTCGACAAAAGATTTGCACTCCCAGCGTTGTTATGATAGCACGAAAGTGTAGATGCCGCAACTGTTTTCTTGCTGTCAAAGCGCTAAAATCGCATAAAATATTACAAAAGCGCCAGAATCAGAGTGCATAAAAATACATGCAAGATTTTGTGCAATTCGACAATTTTCAGAAAACGACTGAAAAAAATTGGGGATTGGAAGAGGCTGTTATTGACTTTTGCGTGTGAGAGAATTATAAATTTACTATCCCAAGTTGTTAACGACTTGTTCATAAATTAACACATGGGTGTGGATTTCGAGCCCTGTCTCGGTTGGTAGGAGAGCACGAGGTAGGATTGAAATAAAAGAGAGAAAAGCAAAAAAAGAGCAAAAAAGAGAGAGGTAAAAAATGGATAACAAAAAGCTCAAGAGCAGCTGGGCAGCCGCCTTCACCGTGGCGTCTGTCTGGTTCGGCACCCACGTGGGCGCCGGCTTTGCGACCGGCAACCAGGTCGTGAACTACTTTGTCCAGTATGGCTGGACCGCGGCGATCTTCCCGCTGCTGGCCATGGGCATCCTGGCCGTCGTCATGTACATCATGATGAAGTTTGCCAAGCTCAACGGTTTCGACAACTACAAGGACACCTATCGCGCCCTGTATCCGAAGCCGTGGATGGAGGTCTTCTTCGAGATCTTTTACATCATCATCATCCTCGCGGCGGTCGCGTCCTGCGTTGACGGCGCCGGCGGCATCGTCAAGAGCCTGATCGACCTGCCCGATATCATCTGCAACCTCGTCATCATCGCCCTGCTGATCCTTCTGTCGATCTTCGGCGTTGACCTGATCATCAAGGCTTCTACCGTTCTTTCCACCGCGATCCTGATCGTCACCGCGATTCTGGTCATCATGGGCTTCGTCGTTCCGATCGACGCGGTCGCCCAGGAGCTGGCCACTGAGAATGCGGCCTACGCTTCCATCCCGGCCATTGCGGACGTCACCTCCCAGAAGGGCCTCGAGGGCGTCTGGCGCGGCGTGTTCGTGTACGCTGCTTTCCAGTGCGTGTCCGTCCCGGCCATGATCGCTGCTTCCACCGAGCTGACCCACAAGGGCGTCAAGCGCGCCAGCATCCTCGGCTGGCTCATGAACGGCGGCGCGCTCGCCGCTTCCGGCGCCATGCTGCTGCGCTGGTACCCGGTCCTCTGCGCCATCAAGAGCGTTGGTGTTGACTCCGTCGCCAGCATCGCCGCCCGCCACATTGCCGACGTCATGAAGCTCCCCAACCAGAGCGTCGTCACCCTCATGGGCAGCGGCTACACCTGGCTGTTTGTCGTGTACACCATCCTGCTGTTCTGCGCGTTCGTGTCCACGTCCGTCACGCTCGTCTACTCCATGATCCAGCGCTTCGAGGGCCACTGCTTCCCGAAGGCTATCAAGAGCAAGGCTGTCCGCAGCGTCATCGTTGGCCTGATCGTCATCGGCCTGTGCTATGCAGTTTCCCTGCTCGGCCTGTCGACCATCATCTCCAAGATCTATGGCTATGACGGCTACTACGCTCTGATCGTTGTTGTGCTCCCGGCGTTCATCTGGGGCATCCCGAAGATCAAGAAGCTGTCTGCCGACAAGAAGGCAGAGCTGTCGGAGTGATCTGACCGCGGCGCAACTCTCCAGCGTCCCAACAAAAAATACTGACCGCTGCGCTTGCAGCGTCATAGAGAGGCAACCCCGCAGGCTTCGGCCTGCGGGGTTGTCGCTGCCTGCGGTATGTTAGATGCGGCGGGAGACGTGACAGAGCCGCAGGGGAGTCCGAGGGGGCAAGGCCCGCCTCGGGAGCAATCAACCGCGGAAACGCGGAGGCAACCCCGCAGGCTTCGGCCAGCGGGGGTGTCGCTGTTTGTGGTATGTTAGATGCGGCGAGCTCCCCTGCTGCGCAGATGCCTTAAATGCGGCATCATTCGTTCGGCAAGGAGCGGGTATCGAAAAAACCGCCCCGCAAGTTACAGAACTTGCGGGGCGGTTCTATGCAATGTGCGTTTCCGGCTGCGGGCGGCACTTATTTCCAGCGCCACGTGAACGGCACGAACAGCAGCAGCAGCGGGAAGATCTCCAGACGGCCGAGCAGCATGCAGATCATGAGCACGATCTTGCTCAGCGGCGAGAAGATGGCAAAGCTTCCGGTCGGTCCGACAAGGGAGAGCCCCGGCCCGACGTTGGACAGGCACGAGAGCGCGGCGGTGAAATTCGTCGTGAAGTCCAGCCCGTCGAGCGACACGATCAGCCCTGCGATGAGCAGGATGATGATGTAGAACGTGAAATACGTCAGGGCGTTGTAGACGGTCTGCCCGTCGACCGGCTTGCCGTCGAGGCGGACGTTTTCCACGCAGCGCGGGCGCAGCATCTTCTTGACCTCGATCGTGCAGGACTTGAACAGCAGCATCACGCGCGAGACTTTCAGACCGCCGGCGGTGCTGCCGGCGCAGCCGCCGACAAACATCAGCAGCACGAGCAGGAACTTGGAGTATTCCGGCCAGAGATTGAAGTCCGCGGTGGCAAAGCCTGTCGTAGAGATGATCGATGTGACCTGGAAGAACGAATAGCGCAGCGCATGGCCGACGCCGCCGTAGAGATTGCGGATGTCAACTGCGATCGTGAGGACGGCGAAGGCGATGATGCCGAGGAACCAGCGCAGCTCCTCGTTGCGCAGCGCGGTGCGGATGTTGCCGAGCAGAATGAGGTAATACAGGCTGAAGTTGGCGCCGAAGAGGATCATGAACACGCCCACGACGATGTCGATATAGGCGCTGTTGTAGTAGCCGATGCTCAGCGCGCGCGTGGACAGGCCGCCGGTGCCGGCCGTGGCGAACGAATGCAGCAGTGCGTCATAAAAGCTCATGCCGCCGGCGATGAGCAGAACCGTTTCCACGAGCGTGAGCGCGATGTACAGCAGGTAGAGGATGGAGGCAGTCTTGCGGATGCGCGGCACGAGCTTGCCGACCGTCGGGCCGGGCACCTCGGCGCGCATGATGTGCATCGAGCGGTTGCCGCTCATGGGCAGCACGGCCAGCACGAACACGAGGATGCCCATGCCGCCGATCCAGTGCGTAAACAGCCGCCAGAACATGCCGCCGCGCGTCATGCTCTCCGGCGATGTGACGACGCTGGCGCCGGTCGTGGTCAGACCCGAGATCGTCTCGAACAGGGCGTCGACGTAGTTCGGGATGTCGCCCGTGAGCACAAACGGGATCGCGCCGAGCAGCGACATGGCGATCCACGACAGGCCGACGATCAGAAAACCGTCGCGCGCGGTGATGCCGCCAGACTTGGCGCGCACGCGCCACATGACCAGCCCGATGCCGCCGGTGATGCCGATCGTGATCAGAAACGGGACCGGAGATTCGTCATAGATCACAGCTGCGATCATCGGCAGGAGCATCAGCGCGGCCTCGATGCACAGCACGCGGCCGACGACCTGCCCGATCATTCGAAAATTCATGGTTTTACCCTCTCTATGCTTTCGTTATCCGAATACGGTATTATACGCCGGTTTGTCCGGTTTGGGAAGCCCCCGGCGCCTAGAACATGCCCAGGGATTTGAACAGGAAGATCCACAAAAACATGGTCAGGATACTCGCGGCCGATGTCGTGACCACAATGTCGCCGGCGAGCTCGGCGTCGCCGCCCATCTGCTGCGCCATGGTGAAGGAATTGACGGCGGTCGGCGAGGCGAAAATGCCGATGAGCGACACGAATGCCACGCCCCGGAACCCGAGCAGCGCGCCCAGCCCCAGAAACAGGCCCGGCGAGACGATCAGCTTGGCGATCGACACGGTCACAAGCTCGCGGCGGTAGGTCTTCAGGCCGGAGAACTGGAAGAACGCGCCGAGCAAAAACAGCTGCAGCGGCGATGCGATGGCGCTGACGCTTTGGATGGTCTGCTCGAGGATGTGCGGCAGGCGGATGCCGGCGACCAGCGTCAGGATGCCGAGCACGGAGCCGATGACGAGCGGATTTTTTGCGATTTGGCCGAGGATGTGCAGCGGTTTCGGCTTCTGTCCGCGGAACACCTCCAGCACGACGACGGCCAGCATATTGAACAGCGGCACAATGACCGCGATCAGGATCGAGACGGTGCCGAGCTGATCGGCGCCGAGCAGCGCCGTCGCCACGGGGATGCCCATGATGACGTAGTTGCTGCGGAACATGCCCTGGATCAGCACGCCGCGGCGCTCCGGCAGCTTTTCGGTCAGCAGCGTGTAGCCGAGCGCGAGGCCGAACGTCAGCAGCACGCCGCTCACGGCATAGGCCATCAGCAGCGGGTCAAACGAGCCGGACAGATCGGAGCAATATATATTATAATAAAGCAAACATGGCAGGAAAATACGGAAAGCGATCTTGTTGATGGTGGAGATCTCCTCACGGCGGAGCCAGCCGAGGCGGCGCGTGCCGTAGCCGAGCGCCATGACCAGGCACATGGGCAGCACGGCGTTTGCCGAGATCATCAGATTTTCCATATGTAGCCTCCGTTCGTCAGGAAATCGCTAAAGTAACAGTTTACCCCATGCGGCGCAAAAACGCAAGTACCCCGGTTGCCGCGCTGCGCGGAACGTGGTATAATCGCAGCATCTGATTTTTTGCGCGGGAGGTGCGGTGATATGACAATTGAGCAGGCCATGGAGCTGATCCATGGTGTGGAGTGGCGCGGCTCCCGACCGGGGCTGACGCGTGTGCGCGAGCTGCTGCACCGCCTGGGCGACCCGCAGAACGGGCTGCAGTTCGTGCACATCGCGGGCACGAACGGCAAGGGCAGCACGGCGGCGATGCTCGCATCCATCCTGCGCGCGGTAGGCTACACGACGGGGCTGTTCACATCGCCGTATCTCGAGCGCTTCGCCGAGCGCATGCAGGTCAACGGCGTGCCCGTGCCGGACGCGGAGTTTGCCGCCGTGTGCGAGGCGCTGCAGCCGTGCATCGCCGCCATGGACGACCCGCCGACGGAGTTTGAGCTCGTGACGGCGGCGGCCATGCTGTGGTTCCGGCGGCGGGGGTGCGACGTCGTGGTGCTGGAGGTCGGCCTCGGCGGCCGGCTCGACGCAACGAACGTCATTGCCGCGCCGGCGTGCGCCGTCATCACGAACATCGGCCTCGACCACACGGAGATCCTCGGCGATACGCTCGAGCAGATCGCGCGCGAGAAGGCGGGCATCCTCAAGCCCGGCACGCGCGCCGTCAGCTATCCGCAGACGCCGGAGGTGCGCGCCGTCCTGCACGAGATCTGCGCGCAGCGGGGCATCCCGCTCACGGAGGCGGACGCAGCCGCCATCGTGCCGCTGACCGACGGCGTGGACGGGCAGACCTTCACCTACCGCGGCGCGGAATATACGCTGCCACTGCTGGGGGCGCACCAGCTGCGCAACGCGGCCGTCGCGCTCGAGACGGTGGCGGCGCTGCGCGCGCGCGGCTGGCGCATCCCGGACGCGGCCGTGCGCGCGGGTCTGGCGCAGGTGCGCTGGCCGGCGCGGTTTGAGCTGCTGCGGCGCGCGCCGTGGTTCGTGCTCGACGGCGGGCACAACCCGCAGTGCGCGCAGACGGTCGCGGACAATCTCGCGCGCTATTTTCCCGGCCGGCGCATCACGCTGCTCGTGGGCGTGCTGGCGGACAAGGACTATCCCGCCATGCTCGCGGCGCTCGATACGCAGGCGGCGGCGTACATCGCCGCGACGCCGCTCTCGCCCCGCGCGCTGCCGGCGGCGGAGCTGGGGGACTATCTGAAACGATTCGGGAAACCGGTTACGGTCTGCGCGGACCCCGCGCAGGCGGCAGAACTGGCGCTGGCACACGCAGCGCCGGAGGACGTTATCTGCGCGGTCGGCTCGCTGTACATGGCGGGCGCGATCCGCATGGATCTGCGGAGGGATCACAATGAGAATTCTGGGCATTGATTACGGCGACGCGCGCATCGGGCTCGCGCTCTCGGACGCCTCGGCCACGCTGTGCGGCCGGGCGTGGACGCTCACGGAGTGGAATCTCGACCGGGCGGTCGCCGCGATCGCGGATGTCGTGCGCACCGAGGGCGTGGAGCGCATCGTGCTCGGCCTGCCGAAAAACATGGACGGCACCGAGGGCCCGCGTGCGGAAAAGAGCCGCGCGGTCGCGCAGCGGCTCACCGAGGCGACGGGGTTGGAGGTTGTGCTCTGGGATGAGCGGCGCAGCTCCATCGAGGCGCACGGCATCCTGCACGCCAACGGCCGCAAGGAGAAAAAGCACCGCCAGACGGTCGACGCCGTGGCGGCGAGCCTGATCCTGGAGGGCTACCTCGGCACGCTGCACTGAGGCGGGAGGCGAGACGATGCGCAAGAGAAACATTGCGGTGCTGCTGCTCACGGTGCTGCTGCTCGCGGGCCTGACCGGCTGCGCGCGGCGGGGCGACACGTCGGGCGTTGAGATCGTCGTGGGTGCGTCGGAGCAGTTTTCCGACGAGGACATCCGCGGCGCGATGGACGCTGCCATGCGCGCGTTTCACCGCGGGCACAGCGGCTGCGCCATGGTGCGTCTGGCGTACAACGAGGCGTACCGGACGTGCTGGCTGGCTGGCGCGGGCGCGCAGGACGACAGCAACACGATCGTGCTGCTTGCGAGCGTGTATGCGCGCGACCCGGGGCGGCGCAGCGGCCTGACCGCCGGCGAGACCTATACCGACTGGCCCATCGTGCTCGAGCGGCGCGGCAGCGGCTGGCACGTGGTCAGCAGCGGCTATTGAAAATGTAACAAGGGCGGACGCCATATGGCGTCCGCCCTTGCTTTTGTGTTCGCTTCACATTTCCTCGACGGTCAGAATGTCCGGCAGCGCGGTCAGATCGTTGCGCAGGTCGCCGGGCCGCAGCGGGGCGCGGCTGTGGATGGGGATGAGCGCGCAGTAGTGGTGCGGCGCGTCGGGCGCGTCGGTGTCCGCGATGCGGCTGATCTCGAGACTTTCGATCTGGACGCGGCGAGCGCGCAGCAGGGCGAGCACGGACTCCATGCACACGGCGTGCGCGTACTCAATGTAGAGCGTGAGGTCGGTGTTCTTGCTCGTGAGCTTGAACTCCAGCCGGATGAGCACCAGCTCGACCACGAGCACGACGAGCGTGGCAAAGGCCGCGCACTCGACATAGCCCGCGCCGCAGGCGAGGCCGATGATGGCTGCGGCCCAGAGCCCGGCGGCCGTGGTCAGGCCCTTGACGCGCTTGTCGCGCGTGACGATGATCGTGCCAGCGCCGATGAAGCCGATGCCGGAGATGACCTGCGCGCCGAGGCGCGCAACGTCGGTGAACAAATGCAGGGAGAGCAGCAGGTACTGGCTCGTGAGCGTGGTGATAGCGGCGCCGAGGCAGATGAGGATGTGCGTGCGGAAGCCCGCGGGGCGGCGCTTCGTCTCGCGCTCGGCGCCGATCACGCCGCCGCAGACGACGGCCAGCGTCAGCCGGACGAGAATGGCCCAGAAGGCCAGGGTGCGGATGGGGTCAAAACAATGCAGCATGGCACAGCCTCCTTTCTCAGATCTCTTCGATGAGGATCACGCCGTCGAGCGCCGACAGCTCCGCCAGCAGCTCGGGGTGGTCGCGCCGGTCGGGCAGCACGGCGCTGAACTGGCACAGGAAGTTCGGCAGCGCGGCCGAGCCGCTGCGGTTGACCTCGAAGTCGAAAATGCGCACGCCCTGCGCGTGCAGGTGCCCGACGACGGTGCCGAGCTTTTCCATGCTCTCGATCTCGAGGCTGATGTTCATGTGGTGTGCGCGGCGGGTCATGCGCCGCTCGAGCGGCGGCAGCGCGTACATACACACGATCATGAAGAGCATGCTGATGAGCGCGCAGGCATAAAACCCCGCGCCGATGGCAAGGCCGAGACACGTGCTCGCCCAGAGCCCGGCGGCCGTGGTCAGGCCCTTGACCTGCTGGCGGGCGGTGATGATGATCGTGCCCGCGCCGAGAAAGCCAATGCCCTTGACGGCCTCGGCCCCGAAGCGGGACACGTCCTGTGTTGCGCCGGCGCGCGCGGCCAGCGCCTGCCACGGTCCGTGGAGCATCTGGTCGAGCTGAAGGCTCAGCAGCACGGTGAGCGTCGCGCCGAGCGCCGTGAGCATATAGGTGCGAAAGCCGGCGGGGCGGTTTTTGCGCTCGCGCTCAAGCCCGATCAGCCCGCCGCAGAGCACGGCGAGGAGGATGCGCAGCATCATCGTGACGATATTCAGTTCACGCAGGTAGGAGAGTACAGACGCCATGGGTGCGCTCCTTTTTTCGTTTTTGTCACAGGCCGGTGCTGCGCGGCTTGCCGGTGCTGCCGCGCACGATCAGGCGGCTGCGGTATTCCACGCGGTTGATCGGCTGATCCTCCCGATTGTTCAGCCCGCCCTCAATGCGCTCGAGCAGCAGGTTGAAGGCGCTCTTGCCGTGGCTGAAGGTGTTGTTGTCCACGGTCGTGAGCTGGATGCGCTGATAGCCCGAGGTCGTGACGTTGTCAAACCCGCAGAGGCTGAAATCCTCCGGCACGCGGTAGCCCTCGCGCTGCAGCGCGTCGAGCACGCCGTAGGCCACCATGTCGTTGATGGCGACGATGCCGGTGATCTTGTCGTTGCGCAGGCATTTATAGGCCAGCTCCATGCCCGAGCGGTACTCCAGGTCGGGCGTGGAGATCTCCGCCTCGAGCGAGTTGACGTGCGAGCAGATGGTCACGCTGCCCTCCGGGCACCACATGCGGTAGGCTTCCTGCAGGCCCTGTGCGCGGCGCATCCGGGAGATGTGGTGCTCGTTGAGCGCCGTGGACAGGTAGGCGATGCGCTTGTGGCCGAGACCGATAAGGTGCTTGGCCACGAGCTGCGCCGCGCCGAAGTTGTCCACGTCCACGGTGTCGATGCCGCAGTCCGCGACGCGGTCGCCGACGGCGACGATGGGCACGCGGCGGCTCAGCTCGCGCACCTTGGCCGTCTGGATCGGCGTCATGGCGAAGATGATGCCGGCCACGCGCGAATAGTCGAGCGTGTCGAGCAGGTGGCTCTCCGTGCGGGGATTCCAATAGGTGTTGTAGATCGCGGTGTGATACCCGGCGGCGTGCGCTGCCGCGTCGATGCCGGTGATCATCTTGGTGTGGTAGGGGTTGGAGACCGATGGCGAGAGGACGGCAATCTGCTTGCCGGCGCAGCGGGCCGACGGCGTGCGGTAGCCGATGCGCTCCGCCTCGGCGAGGACGCTGGCCACGCGCTGCGAGGAAAAGCGCTCGAGCGACTTGCCGTTGAGGATCATCGAGACGCTCGCCGTCGAAACGCCGGTCGCCTCCGCGATGTCGCGCAGGGTGGGTTTGCTGCTCATAGGCACCTCCGGTGACAACACGAGAAAGGAGACCTTTGTGTTGAAAAATTAAGCATTTTTCGGTGAAAAATCGCGCTTTTGCCTTTGCAGTTTCACCAATTTCCAAGAGGAGTATATAGCGAAAACAGAAAAATGGCAAGGAAAATTTCCGTTCATGTTGACGGCATCGCACAAAAATGTTAACATTTTTCGTAGAGAGCCGTTAAAATGACGGAGAAAAATTCAACGCTTTTTTAAGCAGAAAGGAACTACCTTGAAGAAATTTGTTGCTATGCTTCTTGCGCTGGTCATGGTGTTCGCACTGTGTGCCTGCGGCAGCAACGGCGATAAGGCCGCTGACGACAACAACGGAGATTATCATCTCGTGCTCAAGCTCAGCCACGTGTTCGCTCCGACTGAGCAGCTCACCATTGAGATGCAGCAGGTCGCCCAGCGCATCAAAGAGCGCACCAACGGCGCGATCGAGATCCAGTGCTACGACTCCAGCCAGCTCGCCGTCTATAAGGACAACATCGAGCAGGTCGTCAACGGCGCCGACTGGATCGCCTGCGAAGACCCCTCCTACCTCGCCGACTACGACATCGACTTTGAAGCACTCATCGGCCCCATGATGTACAACAGCATCGACGAGTACTCCTACGTCTGCCAGTCCGATCTGGTAAAGGATATGTGCCAGAAGCTCGAAGATAACTACGGCATCCACGTGCTCGCGCTCGACTTCAACGTCGGCATGCGCTGCATGCAGACCAACAAGGTCATCAAGACCCCCGCTGACCTCAAGGGCATGAAGATCCGCGTGCCCAACAGCTCCATGTACATCAACTGCCTCACGGCCATGGGCGCCACGCCCACCGGCATGCCGTTCTCCGAGACGATCTCTGCCGTGCAGCAGGGCGTCATTGACGGTCTGGAAGGCAACATGAACGCTTACTCCACCAACGGCAGCGCCGAGGTGTGCAAGAACATGTCCCTGACCAACCACCTCGTCGGCACCTGCGGCGCCTACATCAGCACCAAGGTCTGGAACAGCATCCCGGAAGAGTACCGCACCATCATCCAGGAAGAGTTCACCAAGGGCGCTAAGGAACTGACCGACTTCACCAACGCCTCCTTCGACGAGACGAAGGCCAAGCTCGAGAAGGAGCAGGGCTGCTCGTTCAACGAGGTCGATGTGGACGCTTTCCGCGCCGCTGTGCAGCCGGAGTATGACCGCATGGTCAAAGAGGACGGCGTGACCGCCGGCTTCTATGAGCAGGCGCAGGCCATCCTCGCCCAGTACCGCCAGGCCAACAAGTGAGCGCTGCGCGCTGACGGACGGTCGGAAGCCTCATACCGGCTTTTATGCCGGGTGTCCGGCACATGCTGCCGGACACCCGGCATTGCTGAGCAAAGCCACAGAAAGCAGAGGGTTATGCGAATTTGAAAAATCTACTGAAAAATTTTGACGGGGTCATCGCGGGCGCGATGATGATCGTAACGATCCTGCTCGTCATCGTCAACGTGATCACGCGAAAACTGTTTAACTATATCATCATCTGGAGCGAGGAGATCGCCACCTCCTGCTTCGTGTACTCGGTGTTCATCGGCGCGGCCTATGCCTACCGCAAGCACCAGCACGTCGGCGTCGATCTGCTCGTGGAGCGGCTGCCGGCCGGCGCGCGCAGGGTCGTGCATCTGATCACCAACGCCCTGCTCGTGATCATCAACGGCTACATCACGGTGCTCAGCGTGCAGTTTATCCAGTCGTCCTGGATCAAGCGCATGCCGATCACAAAGCTGCCGTCCTCCGCGGTCAGCACGGCGCTGGTCATCGGCTTCGGCCTGATGACGATCTACTCGCTCGTCTTTTTCGTCAAAGACCTCAGGCGCAGCAGTAGCCACGGCGGGGAGGTGGACGCATGAGCACGTTCCTCTCCATCCTGCCGATCATCATCGCGCTCGTGCTGTATTTCACGGGCATCCCGATCGCCTACGCGCTCTTTGCTGCGGCGCTGACCTACTTCGGCTTTATTGACACGACGACGATGCCGTACCTGCTGATGCAGAAATTCGTCACAGCCACGCAGTCGTTCCCGTTCCTCGCGATCCCGTTTTTCATCATGTGCGGCTCGATCATGAACTACGGCGGCATCAGCGCGCGGCTCATGGACTTTGCCGACGCGCTCACCGGGCATCTGCCCGGCGGCCTGGCGCAGATCAACGTCCTGCTGAGTATGCTCATGGGCGGCTGCTCCGGCTCGGCCAATGCCGACGCTGCCATGGAGTGCAAGCTGCTCGTGCCCGAGATGGAAAAGCGCGGCTACGGCAAGGGCTTTTCCGCCGCGATCACGGCGGCGTCCTCGTGCGTCACGCCCATCATCCCGCCCGGGATCAACCTCATCGTCTACGGTCTGATCGCCGGCGCATCCGTCGGTCAGCTCTTTGCTGCCGGCTACGTCCCCGGTCTGCTTATGGCTGTGGCGCTGATGATCGCCGTGGCGCTCATCTCCAAAAAGCGCGGCTACGCGCCGTCCCGTCCCCGCCGCGCAACGCTCGGCGAGATCGGCCGGCAGGCGCTCAAGTCTTTCTGGGCGCTGTTTTTCCCGCTGGGCATCATCATGGGCATGCGCTTCGGCATCTTCACGCCGACCGAGGCCGGCGGCGTGGGCGTGCTCTACTGCCTGATCGTGGGCAAGTTCGTCTACAAGGGCCTGAAAAAGGAGCACTTTATCCCCATCCTGCGCGAGACCATCTCCGGCACCGCCACCGTCATGCTCATCATCGTGTCGGCGACCGTGTTCGGCTACTACCTCAACTGGGAGAACATCCCCACCATGCTGCTCAACGCCGTGACGAGCTTTGCCAGCAACAAGTTCCTCGTGCTGCTGGTCATGAACGTTGTGCTGCTCATCGTCGGCATGTTCCTCGAGGGCGGCGCGGCGCTCATTATCCTCGCCCCGCTCATGGTGCCGATCGTGAAGGCGGCCGGCATCGACCTGGTGCACTTCGGCATCGTGTGCAACGTCAATATCATGATCGGCGGCCTGACCCCGCCGTTCGGCTCCATGATGTTCACGTGCGTGTCGATCACAGGGTGTAAGATGCAGGAGTTTATCAAGGAGTGTGTGCCGTTTATCATCGCGCTGCTCATTGCGCTGCTGCTGCTGACGTACATTCCGGGCATCTCGATGCTGATACCGAATCTCATTTATTAAGGGAGATAATCGTATGAAAGTTATGGCACACCGCGGCTACAGCGGTGTATATCCGGAAAACACGATGCTCTCGTTCCGCGAGGCGGTCAAGGTCGGCTGCGACGCGATCGAGATGGACGTGCATGAAACGCGCGACGGGCGCCTCGTCGTCATCCACGACGAGCGGCTCGACCGCACGACCGACGGCTCCGGCCGCGTCTGCGACCACTCGTTCGCCGAGCTGCAGCAGGTCAACGCCGCCGCCTGCTACAAGGGCAAGTACGCCCCCGAGCACATCCCGTCGTTCGACGAGTACTGCGAGTGGGCCTCCGGCGAGTCCGTCGGCCACAACATCGAGATCAAGACCGACAAGATCTACTACCATGACATCGAGCGCAAGATCTGGGCGACCATCGAGCGCTACGGTCTGGAGAAGAAGGTCATGTTCTCGTCGTTCAACCACATTTCGCTGCGCAAGATCCTCGAGATCAGCGGCAACGCCGTCGAAGTCGGCGCGCTCGTGCTCGAGGACAGCATCGGCGGCTTCCCCGGCTACTACTGCCAGCAGGCGGGCTTCGCCTGCTACCACCCGCCGATCGAGCTGCTCACGGACGAAAACGTGCGCGACTGCAAGGAGCACGGCGTGAAGATGAACGTCTGGACCGTCAACGACATGGCGGGTCTGGAGCAGCTCCACCGCTGGGGCTGCGAGGGCATCATCACGAACTTCCCCGGCGTGGCCAGCGGCTGGCTGCGCGCGCAGGGTGAGTGAGCCGGACGCGGCGGAAACGGAAAAGACAGAGCCGATAAAAGAGGCGGCGCCCCCGGAGCAGATGCTCCGGGGGCGCTTTGCCTGTTCCCGCAGGTCGCACGGGCCATTTGCGCGAGTCCGCGCGCGGCGGCATGAAAAAATCCCTCCGGCAACCGCATAGCCGGAGGGATTCTCGTTTACGGGATCAGATCTTCATGCAGACGTCCCACGCACGCCAGATGACGGTGCGCAGGTTGCCGATGGCAACGCAGTCGCCCACGCGGTGGACCTGCTTGTTGTCCTTGCCGCCGACCGGAGTCGGGATGAAGCCGACGCCGTTGACCACGTTGTCGCACGCGACGAAGGTGCTCTCGCCGGTCTTGACGTTCTTGACGGTGCAGCCGGTGTCCGTGATCTCGGTGACGGTGGACTCGAGATAGGTCGGGACCTTGTGGTATTCCATCGCGTCACGCAGGAAGGACGTGTTGGCAAGGCAGGTGGCCTGTGCCGCGACGAGGTCGTTCGCGTACTCGACGATGATGGGGTGCTTGCCCTGAAGGACAAGGTCATACGCCGCTTCGCAGGACGACTGGCCGCCGCCGATGAACAGGACCTTGTCGCCGACTTCCTTCTTGTCCTTGAGCAGCTCGGTGAACGTGAGCGTCTTCTCAAAGCCGGGGATGGACGGCATGGTGCGCGGGATGGAGCCGCTGGCGACGATGATCTCGTCAAAGCCGCGCAGGGTGTTCACGTCCGTGACCTCGGTGTTCAGGCGCACGTCGATGCCCTCCTTGGCGACCTCGTTGAGGTACCAGCGGATGAGCTCCTTGTCGTTCTCCTTGAAGCTCATCGCGGACGCGGTGAGGAACAGGCCGCCGAGCTCGCCGGTCTTTTCAAAGATGACCGGGGTGTGGCCGCGCTGCTTGAGCACGAGCGCGCACTCCATGCCGCCGATGCCGCCGCCGATGATGGCGACCTTCTTCGGATGGCGGGTCGGGACGATCTTGTACTTATTGTGCTGCATGGTCGTCGGGTTCAGGGCGCAGCGGGCCAGGTGCAGGGAGTCGTCCATGCTCTGGAGGTTCGCGGTGCCTTTGAACTTCGACATGTTGAAGCAGCCGTTGTGGCAGCGGATGCAGGGCTTGATCTCATCCTCGTGGCCGCTGAGGATCTTGTGGACCCACTCGTGGTCGACGAGGTTCTGGCGCGCGATGGCCACGGCGTCGAGACGGCCGGCGGCGATCTCTTCGGCGGCCTTCACGGGGTCCATGCGGCCGGCGCAGACGACCGGGCGGCTCGTGAACTGCTTGATGTGCTCGACATACTCGAGGTTGCAGTTATCGGGCATGTACTGCGGCGGATGTGCCCAGTACCAGGCGTCGTAGGTGCCGTTGTCGCAGTTGAACATATCGTAGCCTGCGTCCTCGAGGTACTTGACGGCCTTCTCGGACTCGGCCATGTCGCGGCCGAACTCGACGAAGTCGGTCTCGTACGGCATGGCGCCCTTGCCCCAGGCCTTGGTCTTAGACACGACGGAGTAGCGCAGCGACACCGGGAAGTCGGAGCCGGCCTGACGCTTGATCTCCTGCACGATCTCGACCGGGAAGCGGAAGCGGTTCTCGAACGAGCCGCCGTATTTGTCGGTGCGGTGGTTCCAGTTGGCCATGGTGAACTGGTCAAGCAGGTAGCCCTCGTGCACGGCGTGGATCTCCACACCGTCGATGCCGGCGGCGCGCAGCTTCTTGGCGGTCTGGCCGAAGGCGTAGACCATGTCCTCGATCTCCTTGACCGTCAGCGGGCGGGACATGACGTCCTCCTTCCAGCGGTTCGGCACCTCGGACGCGGAGGCGCAGATGTACTGCACGTCCACGATGGGGCTGGCGATCTTGTTGAGGACGTTGTTCTTGGCCAGCTTCGTCATCCAGCCGTTGATGGCCATGGAGCGGCCCATGCCGGCGGCGAGCTGGATAAACAGCTTCGCGCCCGTCTTATGGAACTCGACCATGTACTCTTTGAGCTGCTTGAACATCTGGTCGTTCTGGTACAGCCACTTGCGGCCGGGGATGCCCAGCGGGTCGCGGATGCACTGCATACCGGGCAGGATCAGGCCCACGCCATCCTGTGCGCGGTTGAGCAGGAAGTAGGCTGCTTCCTTGTCAAAGTGGTTCGGCTCCATCCAGCCGAACAGGGACGTGCCGCCCATGGAGCACTGCACAATGCGGTTTTTGATCTCCACATTGCCGATCTTCCAGGGGGTGAACAATGCGTTGTACTTTTCGTTCATGTAATACGCTCCTTCTATGTTTTAGGTCTCCACAGACCCTGGGTTACGTTCTTCCGGGACATGGATCTCCCGGACGGTGAAGTCCTTGCCGGACAGCACCGTTTTGTTGAAGCTGTTGCAGTTCGGGCAATGGCCGTTACATTCGATGACATTGAAGATCTCGTCGCAGTCGTCGCACTCGGCCATGCCGGGCACGATGTTGACGATGAGCTTCGTGTCTGCAAACGGCGTGCCCTTGACGACCGTCGGATAGATCTGCTCGACATACTGCGGGATGACGAGCGAGAGCTCGCCGCAGTCGGCCACGATCTCCGAGACGTGGTCGACGCCCTTTGCAGCCGCGTAATCGGTGACGGTCTTGAGCATTGCGCGCACGACGCCGATCTCATGCATGGCGGCGTCCTCAGTGCTGCAGCTTCTTGCGCACGAAGCGGCGGCCGGCGGCGGGCGCATTGCTCGCAACCGTCAGCAGGGTGCGGAAATAGCCGCGGCCGTGCGTGTCGTTGACCTTCTCGAGATGGATGGCGTCAAACTTGCACTTGGTCGTGCAGATGCCGCAGCCGATGCACTGATCCTCGTTGAGCACCACGGTGCCGCAGCCGAGGCAGCGCCCGGCCTCGCAGTGCAGCTGCGCGTCGCTGAGCAGGCCGTTTTCCGCTGCCTGCCGGGGCGCGGACTCCAGCTCGTCGATCGCAACGCCGACGCTGCTGCGTGCCAGCGGCTTATAGTCCCGCTTGTCGCGGCCGATCACGAAGCTCTGGTTGCTGTGCACGAAGCGGTGGATCGAGATCGCGGCCTCGCGGCCCTCGGCGATCGCGCGCGCAACGTCATGCGCGCCGGTCGCAGCGCCGCCGGCAAAGACGTCGGCCTCGCCGGTCTGGCGGGTCACGGCGTCGGCGCCGACAAAGCCGTCGGCATTCAGGCACACGCCGGATGCGGTGGTGAAGGCGTCCGCCGCCGGGACGTAGCCCTCGGCAGCAAAGACCGTGTCCGCGGCGAGCGTCTCGGTCTTATCGCCGTGCAGGCTGCGGATGGACACCGCACCGTCGCGGATCTCCTGCACCGCGAACGGTGCGCGGAACGCGATGCCTTCCTTCTTGGCCGCGGAGATGTCCGCCTGGATCGCTCCGGCGACGACGGTCACGCTTGCAGCACCGCCCTTGCGCGCGGCGCGCGCACAGTCAACGGCCTCTTTCCCGCCGCCGAGCACGACCACGCTGCCCTTGACGGTGTGTCTTTTCCGGTGCAGGTATCTGCGTGCGTCCACGGCGCCGTCCGGCGCGTCCTTGCTCTGCTTTCCGGCGCCGATGCCGAGGAAGAACGCCTTGTAGCCTTCTGCGCGCAGCGCGTCGAGCGTCGTGTCCTTGCCGACTTCCACGCCGGTGCGGAACTCCACGCCCATGCGCGCGAGCACGTCGATCTCGGCGTCATAGGCCTTGCGGTCGAGCCGGAACGACGGGATGAGCGTTGCCGGTGCGCCGCCGAGCACCGTGTCCTTTTCCAGCACGGTCACGGGGTAGCCCTGCTGCCGGAGGAAATAGGCGCAGCTCAGTCCGGCGGGGCCAGCGCCGATGACGGCGATCTTTTCCGTATGGGGGATGCCGGACGGGTTTTTCGCCGGCGGCAAAATGACCTTGCCGGCGTCCAGCTCGCGCCGGACGAGCGTTCTGCACACGTCGGCAATGGCGACGGCGGTGTCGATCTGGTTGCGGGTGCAGACCTTTTCGCACTGGCGGCCGCACACGCTGCCGCACAGCTCCGGGAACGGCGTGGCCTGCCGGATGAGCGCCGCGGCGTCGTCGTATCTGCCGGCGGACAGCAGCTGCAGGCAGCCCTGCACCGGGATGTTCAGCGGGCAAACGGCCTTGCACGGCGCGGTGCCGCTGGGCATGACGTCCGAGCGGTTCGTACGGAATTCCGGGTCGTAGCTCCGGCGGTCGTAGGGCACGCTGGCGTCGGTGTCGTAGGTATCGGAAATGTGCGGATCGGTCGTGCAGCGCTTCTGGCCGAGCTTGAGGGCGTTGGTCTGGCAGTTTTCGACGCACTGGCCGCAGGCGACGCACTTTTCCTTGTCCACGCGGGCGATGTAGTTCGAGCGGATGGCGCGCGGTGTGCGGAACAGCTCCTCGATGCGCAGCGCGAAGCACGAGCAGCCGCAGCAGTTGCAGATGGCGGTCGCGTCCTCAAAGCCGGGGGTCTGGTTGATCTCGTGCACGAGACCGTTGTCCTCGGCGCGGCGGAGGATCTCATACGCTTCTTCCTTCGTGACGAGCCGGTGATAGCCCTGCTCGGAATAGCAGACGGCGTTGTCGTTGAGGTACATGCACATGTCCTCTTCAAGGTGGCCGCAGCCCTCGCCCATGAGGCGGCGGGCCCGGCGGCACGAGCACGGACCGACGCTGATGGCGGTCGCGTTTTCGATGAGCGTCTTGAGCTCGTCATAGGACGCCGTGCGCGTGTCGTTCTCGATCGCGCTCATGACGGGCATGACGCGCATGAAGAACATGCCGGTCTTGCCGGAGTCGAGCATCGGCGCGAGCATCTCCGGACGGCGGCGGGTGTATGCCTCAAAGCTCTCGCCGAGCACGGGATACTTGTCGCACTGCTCACGGTTGGCAAGGATGCCCTCCATGATGCCCGGCACCCAGATGGGGTAGAAGTAGCAGCGCTTGCCGTCGACGTAGCGGTAGCGCACCGCGCCGGTCTTGGCGAGCTTGTCGAGCTGCGTCTGCGTGTATTCCACGCTCTGCTTTGCGCGCTTGGCCACGTCCTCCACGGTGCGGTTGGCTTCCAGGCGCAGGTGCATCATGATCGCACACATCTCATCGTCGATGATCGGCTCGAGGATCTTGTACTCGGGATCGTTGTACGTGATGCCGGTGTACGTCATGCTCTCAAGACTGATCTTCGTGGCCAGCTTGAGAATATTCGGTCGTTTTGCCATGCCTTTTCCTCCTTCAATGACGGGTACTATTTAAAAGGTATTCCCTGTCCCTTTTTCTCCCGGTGGCGGCGCTGCGAATGCGCGCGTGAACTGCTCGCACAGCGCGTCGATGCGCGCGTGCCCGTCGAGCTCGTGCACGCTCGGCACGCCGACGGACATACGCTGGATGACGCCGAGGATCGCGTCGTAGGCGTTGTAGTAGAGCATCTTGACATCGGCGTCGGGATCGACCGTCCCGTCGGCGAGACCGCGGCGGATGGCCGCCGCGATCGGGCCGGGGGCGACCTCAAAGCGCTCCGGCGGGCGGTTGACGACCGCGTGCTGCCGGCCGGCGTTGCACAGCGCGACCTCCGCGTCGAGCGAGAAGCGGATGCCCGCGGGGTCGGTGAAGATCAGCCCCGCGTAGCTGCGCAGCAGCACGCGGATCTCCTCGATGCCGGTCATGCCCGGCTGCCGCGCCGAGACGAGCGCCTGCGCTGCCTGCGCCTTGGCCCGATCCCAGTAGAGGAAGGCCGCCGCGACCACAAGTTCGTCCTTCGTGGCAAAGTAGCGGTAGACCGAGCGTTCGGTCAGCCCCGCGCGGTGCGCAATGTCGCGGATGGTCGTCTTGTCGATGCCGTTTTCCACAAAGCACGCTAGTGCCGTCTGCGTCACGAGAGCAATATTCTGTTCCCGCACCTCCTGCAGCGACATGGGCGTGCCTCCAATTTGTTCATTATAACTGTCATACTGACTGACATTTTCATTATACCTGCTTCTTTCCAACATTTCAACCGCAATTTGCGCGATTTTTAACGGATTTGACATGAAAAAAACACCGGTACGGTGAAAAACCGTACCGGTGTGCGTAGGGAATGTTACACAGGGTAGTCGCCGGAGAGCTTTTCGTCGGCGTTCGTGCCGGTGTCTCGATTGCGGAAGAAGGCGAAGTACGCCACCACGCACAGCGCCACGAGCGCGTAGGCAAAGACGATGACGGCGGTGTTGCCGGCCGCGATCTCGCTCTGCAGGCCGCCGATCTCGACGATGAGGATGAGCGCCGGCGTCACGAAGCGGATCATGACGGCGTAGACCTTCTTGAGCCAGCCGGCCATGTGCGTGCCCTCGGCCTCGATCTCGGCCACGGCGCGCTTGGGCGTGATGAACCAGCCGACGACGATGCACGAGAACAGTGCGCACACGGGCATGAGCACGGTGTTGGTCACTTCGTCAAAGAACGTCAGCCAGTCGAGCCCGAACAGCGCGGGGCTGGACTCCTCGAGGATGGCGACGTGGCCGAGCGAGATGCCGATCGGGATCGACACGACGAAGCACACGCACGCGACGACGAGTGCGGCCCGCTTGCGGTGGACGTGGAACTTCTGGATGACGAACTGCGTCACGACCTCGATCAGGGACACGACGGACGTGATGGCCGCGATGTCGACCATGACGAAGAACGCGAACGACACGACCTGACCCACGCTGCCCATGGACTCGAACACCTGCGGCAGGATGATGAACATGAGCGCGACGCCCTTGCTGCTGCCGAGCAGGGAGGGGTCAAAGTGCGCGACGGACGGGAAGATGGCCAGACCGGCCAGCAGCGCCACGACCGTGTCGAACACGCAGACCATGGCGGTGGAGCGCACGAGGTTGACCTCCTTGCCGGTGTAGGAGCCGTAGGTGATCATGATGCCCATGCCGAGCGACAGGGAGTAAAACGCCTGGCCCATGGCCACGAGCACGGACTTGAACGTGATGCCGGAGAAATCGGGCTTGAGGTAGAACGCCAGGCCCTCGCGCACACCGCTGCCGAGCGTCAGCGCGTAGACCGCGATGGCGACGAGAATCAGAAACAGCACCGGCATGAGCACCTTGGAGGCCTTCTCGATGCCGTCCTTGACGCCGCCCATGATGATCGTCACGCTCAGCACGAGAAACAGCGCCGTGTAGAGAATGACCTCACCCGTGTTGACGGAGAACGTGCTGACGATGCCCGCGTTGCCGCTGAAGGAGTTGAGCGCGTACTTCGTCGTCCAGCCGCCGAGCACGGAGTAGTAGCAGATGATGAACGCGGGGATCATGATCGCCACGAGGCCGCACCAGCCGAGGTTTTTGTTGACCATCTTGTAGGCGGTCATGGGGTTGGCCTGCGAGCGGCGGCCGAGATAGATCTCGCTGAGCATCGTGACAAAGCCGATGAGCAGCACGCACGCGATGTAGATGAGCACGAAGGCGGCGCCGCCGTTTTGCGACGTCTTGTACGGGAAGCCCCAGAGATTGCCGAGGCCCACGGCGCTGCCGGCGGCGGCGAGGATGAAGCCGATACCACTGGCAAATCCAACTTTTTTCTTTTCCATGACAGGTTTCCTTTCCGACCATTTCGTTTTTTATACAAAAAAATCGGCCCCGACCAAAACGGTCGGGGCCGACTCTTGGTATACCAAGTGCTGTCGTGTTATCCCGCGAATACCGGTTTGGCGCGTCCTGTTGGCGGCGTAATGCCCAGAATGCCGAGTATAGCAAAAATCGACACTGCAAGCACAGTGTCGATGGTAAGCAGGAGGACGCTATTGTTGTTGGTATTCGCGTCAGAGCATGCGAAGCCGGCCGCGCACGTGGTCGCGGTGCTGTCGTTTTTGCGGCTGAAAAACGAATTGCGCATGGCTTGCAGCTCCTCTCGAATGGATGTGGCTGTCATTGTACGCGCCGGGGCGGCGGTTGTCAACGGCGGGATGATTTTGCATTTTTGATAAGGGCGTTTCAAATTTTTGAATCGTTCAGCAAAAACCCCGGCGCACGGTGTTCACCGCGCGCCGGGGGAGCGAAAAAGCAGGTCAGGCGTTTGCTTCGAGCTTGTGCAGGGCTTTGCGAAACTGCGTCGCAAACAGGATGGCCGTGCACGTGACGGCAATGACGTCCGCGACCGGCTCGGCCAGATACACGGCCGTCGTCTGGTCGGGCAGCAGCGCCGGCAGTAGATAGATCAGCGGCAGGAGCAGCACGAACTTGCGCAGCACGGCCACGATGATCGAGCACACCGCGCTGCCGATGGACACGAACGTCATCTGGCAGGCGATCTGGATGCCGAACAGGAACAGGCCCGCGCAGTAGATGCGCAGCACGCGCGCCGTGAAGGCGATGAGCTCCGCGTCCGGCGTGAAGATGCGCGCGAACAGGCCGGGGAAGAGCTCGATGAGCAGCCAGAGCGAGACGGAGTAGATCAGGCACACCTTCAGCAGCAGACGGAACGTTTCGCGCACGCGGTCGGTGTTCTTTGCGCCGAAGTTGTAGCTCGTGATCGGTTGTGCGCCCTGACCGATGCCCTGCAGCGGCAGCATGGCAAACTGCATCACGCTCGTGAGGATCGTCATGGCGCCGACGGCGATGTCGCCGCCGTACTTGAGCAGGGAAGCGTTGAAGCACACGGAGATGACGCTCTCGCTCGCCTGCATCGTGAACGTGGCCAGGCCGAGCGCCACGCACGGCAGGATGAGCTTCGGCGAGACGAAGAGGTTTTCCCGCCGCAGGCGCAAAAACGCCTTCTTCCCGCACAGGAACACCAGCACCCACGCGCACGAGAGCCCCTGCGAGAGCACGGTCGCCAGCGCCGCGCCGCGCACGCCCATGCCCAGCGCGAAGATGAAGATTGGGTCGAGGACGATGTTCGCCGCCGCGCCGATGAGCACCGTGTACATACCCACCTTGGCAAAGCCCTGCGCCGTGATGAACGCGTTCATGCCGAGCGTGAGCTCGACAAAGAGCGTGCCAAATGCATAAATATGCAGGTAGTCGGCAGCGTAGTCAATGGTGTTTTCACTCGCGCCGAAGGCGAGCAGCGCCTTGCGCCCCCAGAGGAGCAGCACCGCCGTGAGCACGACGGAGATGCCGATCTGCAGCGTGAAGCAGCCGCCGAGCGTCTTTTCCGCGCTGTCCATATCGTCGCGCCCCATGTAGATCGACGCGCGCGGCGCGCCACCCGAGGCCGTGAAGCACGCGAAGGCCGACACGATCAGGATGATCGGCAGGCACACGCCCACGCCGGTCAGCGCGCTGCTGCCGACCTCGGGAATGTGGCCGATGTAGATGCGGTCGACGATGTTGTAGAGCATGTTCACGAGCTGCGCGATCACCGTCGGGATCGCAAGCCGGCGCAGAAGCTGTCCGACCGGCTCCGTGCCGAGAAATGTTTTGTCCTGCTGCATTTAAGTTTCCTCCCTGTTGGCCATGCGGTCAAGATTCTGCGCGAACGCCGTCAGACACTGCTGGAACGTTTCGAGCGCGTCGGGCGCGAGGCCCGCGGACATCTGCGCGGCGAACTGCTCCTGCAGCGCCTGGCCGCGCGCGATGATCGGCGCTGCCTTGTCCGTGCACACGAGCCGGCAGCGCCGGCGGTCGCCGGGGTCGCGCGTGCGCAGCAGGTAGCCCCCGCGCACGAGATTGTCCACGTGGAACGACACGATGCCCGGCTTGAGCTTCCGGTACGTGCAGATGTCGCGCGCGGTGTCCAGCCCCGGATTGTTGGCCAGAAAGAGCAGAATGTCCACGGCATTTTGCGCCATGTCCAGCTCCGCACTCAGCGGCTGCATGACGGCGGCGTAAGCGTCGAGGATGCGGCGCGTGTACGTATAGACCTGAGATGCGTTGAGCACGATGGTCGCCTCCCAAAATAGTTCAATTTTGAACGATTTTGTATTATACCAGCATCCGCCCGGAAAGCAAGCGGAAAATTGTGAACATTTGTGCGTTGACAACGGCACGATCATGTGTATAATTGTATACAATAATACAAAGCAACAGAAAGGAGCCCCACTGCCATGCTTGAAATATCCGGAAAGACAAACTTACTGGAGCAGAATGCGTATAAATATTCGCTCCAGGACGTGGCGGAGCCGAACCTCCAGCGCGACATCTACACGCAGGGAATGGTGCCGAAGGTGCCGTTCAACCACCGGCGCGTGCCGATGAACATGCCCGAGGAGATCTGGATCACGGACACGTCCCTGCGCGACGGGCAGCAGTCCGTGGAGCCGTACACGGTCGACCAGATCGTCAACATTTATAAGTACCTGTCCCGGCTCGGCGGGCCGTATGGCATCATCCGGCAGACGGAGTTTTTCATCTACAGCAAAAAAGACCGCGAGGCACTCGAAAAGTGCATGGAGCTGGGGCTGAAGTTCCCGGAGATCACGACGTGGATCCGCGCGACAAAGGAGGACTTTCGCCTCGTGCGCGACCTCGGCATCCGCGAGACGGGCATCCTCGTCAGCTGCAGCGACTACCACATCTTCAAGAAGATGAAAATGACCAGAAAGCAGGCCATGGACTACTACCTTGCCACCGTGGCCGATGCGTTTGAGGCCGGGGTCGTCCCGCGCTGCCACCTCGAGGACATCACGCGCGCCGACTTTTACGGCTTTGTGGTGCCGTTTGTCAACGAGCTGCAAAAGCTCTCGCGTCAGGCGGGCATCCCGGTCAAGATCCGCGCGTGCGACACCATGGGCTACGGCATCCCCTACACGGAGGCGGCGCTGCCGCGCAGCGTGGCCGGCATCATCTACGGCCTGCAGCAGTACTCCGACGTGCCGAGCGAGTGCCTCGAGTGGCACGGGCACAACGACTTTTACAAGGCCGTCGTCAACGCCTCGACCGCGTGGCTCTACGGCGCGTGCGCGGTCAACTGCTCGCTGCTGGGCATCGGCGAGCGCACGGGCAATATCCCGCTCGAGGCGATGGTGTTCGAGTATGCGTCGCTGCGCGGCTCGCTCGACGGCATGGACCCGACGGTCATCACCGAGATCGCCGACTACTTCCAGCGTGAGATCGGCTACGACATCCCGCCGATGACACCGTTCGTCGGGCGCGACTTCAACGCCACGCGCGCCGGTATCCACGCCGACGGCCTGCTCAAGGACGCCGAGATCTACACGATCTTCGACACCGAGAAGCTGCTCAACCGCCCGGCGTCCGTGCAGGTCGGCAAGACGTCCGGCCTTGCGGGCATCGCCTACTGGATCAACCAGAACTACCACCTGACCGGCGAAAAACAGATCGACAAGCACGACCCGCTCGTGCTCGCGCTCAAGGGCTGGGTGGATGCGGAATACGAGGACGGCCGCCAGACCGTCCTGTCCGTCAAGGAACTCAAAGCCAAGATCGCGGAGCTGGCGCCCGGCCGCTTCGCGCAGGTCTGACAGGAGGCGCAGTATGAAAGATTTCCGTACCGTTACGCTGGCCGATCAGGTGTTTGAGCGGCTGGAATCCGATATCATTCAGGGCGTGTACCCGCGCGGCGAGGTGCTCACGGAGCTGAAGCTCGTCGAGCAGCTCAACGTCAGCCGCACGCCCATCCGCGAGGCGCTGCGCCGCCTCGAGCAGGAGCACCTCATCGCCGACACCGGCAAGGGCTCCGTCGTGCTCGGCATCACGGCCGAGGATCTGGTGGACATCATGGACATCCGCTGCCGGATCGAGGGGCTTGCGTCCTATTACGCGGCGAAAAACGTCTCGCCCGAGGGGCTTGCGCGCCTGCGGCACATTCTGGACCTGCAGGAATTTTACTTTGAAAAGCGCGACGCCGAGCACCTGCGCGAGATGGACGACCAGTTCCACGACGTCATCTGCGACATGAGCGGCCACGCCGTCATCAGCGACACACTCGTCCCGCTGCACCGCAAGACCCGCCGCTACCGCAAGGCGTCCATTGCCGATGCTTCGCGCACGGCGCAGGTCGTCAGGGAGCACCGCGCCATCTTCGACGCCATCGCCGCCGGAGACGCCGACCGCGCCGCCGAGCTCACGACCGAGCACACCATCCACGCAAAAGAAAGTATGATGGGGAGGCTGAAAAATCATGGGTGAGACCCTTGCTCAGAAGATCATCCGCGCGCACCTGCTGCACGGCGACATGACGCCCGGCAGCGAGATCGCGCTGCGCATTGACCAGACGCTCACACAGGACGCGACCGGCACGATGGCCTATCTGGAGTTTGAGACGATGGGCATCCCGCGCGTGAAGACCGAGCTGAGCGTGGCCTATGTCGACCACAACACGCTGCAGTCCGGCTTTGAAAACGCGGACGATCACCGCTACCTCCAGACCGTGGCCAAAAAGCACGGCGTCTGGTTCTCCCGCCCGGGCAACGGTATCTGCCACCAGGTGCAGCTCGAGCGCTTCGGCAAGCCGGGCAAGACGCTCATCGGCTCGGACAGCCACACGCCCACCGGCGGCGGCATCGGCATGCTGGCCTTCGGCGCGGGGGGCATGGACGTCGCGGTCGCCATGGGCGGCGGCGCGTACTACATCACCATGCCGAAGATGTTCAAGGTCAACCTCACCGGCACGCTGCGGCCCTACGTCACCGCCAAGGACATCAGCCTCGAGCTGCTGCGCATCCTGTCGGTCAAGGGCGGCGTCGGCGCGATCATCGAGTGGGGTGGGCCGGGTATCACGGCGCTGTCCGTGCCCGAGCGCGCCACGATCACGAACATGGGCACCGAGCTCGGCGCGACGACGTCCATCTTCCCGTCGGACGACGTGACGCGCGCCTTCCTCGCCGCCGAGGGGCGCGAGGCGGACTTCACCCCCCTCGCGAGCGACCCGGACGCGCGCTATGACCGCGTCATCGACATTGACCTCGACAAGCTGCAGCCCATGATCGCCTGCCCGCACAGCCCGGACAATGTCGTCCCCGTGGCGTCGCTCGCGGGCACGAAGGTCGATCAGGTCTGCATCGGCTCGTGCACGAATTCGTCTCTGTTCGATATGCTCAAGGTCGCAGCCCTGCTCAAGGGCAGGACCATCGCCCCGGGCGTGAGCCTGTCCATCTCGCCGGGGTCGAAGCAGGTGCTGACCATGCTCTCTGACTGCGGCGCGCTCACGGACATCCTCGCCAGCGGCGCGCGCCTGCTCGAGTGCGCGTGCGGCCCGTGCATCGGCATGGGCTTCTCGCCCAACTCCGGCGGCGTGAGCCTGCGCACGTTCAACCGCAACTTCCTCGGCCGCAGCGGCACGAAGGACGCGCAGGTCTACCTCGTGTCCCCGGAGACGGCCGTCGCCGCCGCGCTCACCGGCACGATCACCGACCCGCAGACGCTCGGCCCCATGCCGGCCGTCACGCTGCCGGAGCAGTTTCGCATCGACGACAGCGCCGTGCTGCCGCCCGCCCCGGCGGACGAGGCGGACGCGGTGGAGGTGCTGCGCGGGCCGAACATCCGCCCCTTCCCGCAGAGCAGGCCCTTTGCCGACACGCTCACGGCGGAGCTCGTGCTCAAGGTGGGCGACAACATCACGACCGACCACATCATGCCGGCGGGGGCGAAGATCCTGCCGTATCGCTCGAACATCCCGAAGCTGTCGGAGTTTTGCTTCACGGTCTGCGACCCGACCTTTCCGGCGCGCGCCAGAGCGGCCGGGGACGGCATCATCGTCGGCGGCAGCAACTACGGGCAGGGCTCGTCGCGCGAGCACGCGGCGCTCGTGCCGATGTATCTCGGCATCCGCTGCGTCGTGGCCAAGAGCTTCGCGCGCATCCATGTGGCCAACCTCATCAACGCCGGCATCCTGCCGCTGACGTTTGCCGATCCGGCGGATTACGACGCGCTGCAGCCCGGCGTGCGGCTGCGCATCGACGATATCCGCACCGGCATGGCAGCGGGGAAACTGACGCTCACGGACACGGCGGCGGGCAAATCCTATCCCGTCGTGTGCAGCCTCACTGAGCGGCAGCAGGCCATCCTGCTTGCCGGCGGACTGCTCAACTACACAAAGGAGCATGCACTATGAACGATATTGACCGCGCCTGTGCGGCGTTTCGCACGCTGCTGACCGAGCAGCAGGCCCGCGTCGCGGGCATGACCGCCGAGCGGGTGGACTATACGAAAAAAGCGACCGTGACTGTCGGCCTTGTCGACGGCGACGGCATCGGCCCGATCATTATGGAGCAGGCGGTGCGCGTGCTCGAGGCGCTGCTCGCCGATGAGATCGCGCGCGGCAGCATCGCCCTGCGGCGCATCCGCGGCCTCACGATCGAAAACCGGCTGGCCTGCAATCAGGCCGTGCCGGACGATGTGCTCGCGGAAATTCTGGCCTGCGACGTGCTGCTCAAAGGCCCGACGACGACGCCCATGGGCGGCGGGCTCGAGAGCGCGAACGTGAAGCTGCGCCGCGCGCTCGACCTCTACGCGAACGTCCGCCCCGTGACCATCCCCGAGCAGGGCATCGACTGGACGTTCTTCCGCGAGAACACGGAGGGCGAGTACGCCCTCGGCAGCCGCGGCGTGGAGCTGCCCGGCATGGCCGTGGACTTCAAGGTCACGACCGACCCCGGCACGCGCCGCATCGCCCGCGCGGCGTTCGACTATGCCCGGCGCAACGGCAAGACGCGCGTGACCGTCGTCACGAAGGCGAACATCCTCAAAAAGACAGACGGCAAGTTCACCGCCCTCTGCCACGAGGTGGCCGCCGACTATCCCGAGATCACCGTCGATGACTACTACATCGACATCATGGCGGCGAACCTCGTCAACGAGCGGGTGCGCGGGCAGTTTCAGGTGCTGCTGCTGCCGAACCTCTACGGCGACATCATCACCGACGAGGCCGCGCAGCTCCAGGGCGGCGTCGGCACGGCGGGCAGCGCCAACATCGGCGACCGCTACGCCATGTTCGAGGCCATCCACGGCTCGGCGCCGCGCATGATCGAGCGCGGCATGGGCGACTACGCCAACCCCCAGAGCATCCTGCGCGCAGAGGTCATGTTGCTGCGGCACATCGGCCGCGCGGCTGCGGCCGACCGGCTCGCGGCGGCGCTCGACGCCTGCCCGGTCGTCATCACCGGACAGCCGGACGGCGCGACCTGCGCCGACTACGGCGACGGGGTGCTGAAGCTGATCTGAAGCACACGGCGGCGCGCTCAAACGGGCGCGCCGCCGTGTCTGTCTGTATCCGGTTCTTGGCGTAGAGATGCGTGTCAACGCGGGACGGAAAATGACGGAATTTTTCGTGCAAAAAGACGGCGCGCAAAGCCTCCCTGCTGGTAAGACAGTAAAATTCAAATTTCTTGGAACAGGCATGATCTCGGTCATGCCTGTTCCGCTTTTAGCAGCTCATCCACGGGAATGTAGCCCACAAGGTCGTACTCGATATGTACCTTCTGCCTGCGCTTGCCGCTGGACTTGTCCGGTGCGTCCACATAGACCGCCTTCACAAGCTCTCTGAGGGCATAGGGGGTCAGTTCCGTGAGGGTGCTGTTCCTCTTTACCCGCTGAACAAACTGCTCTATATTCTCTGCCTGTTGTTCCTGTTCATGTATTTGCTGTTGCAGACCCTTGACCTCGGCTTTGAGGGTTTTCTGTTCCTCGGTATAGTTCTTGCTCATCATCGCAAAGCGTTCATCGTCCAGCCGACCTGCGACATTGTCCTCGTAAATGCGGATGAAAAGGCGGTCAAGCTCGCCGATTCGCTTCTCAGCCTGTGCCAGCCGCTTTTGATACAGCCGCAGCGATTCCTCGCTCTGTATACGGAGTTTTTGCTCCATTTCCGAACGGAAATACGCCTCATAGCGAGTGACTACCGATATGACCTCCTGAATGTGCTTCCAGACGATTTGTTCCAGCACAACAGCACGGATATAATGTCCGCTGCACTTGTCCTTGTTGACACGATGGGTGGAGCAGATGAAGAAGTCCTGCCGCTTTTCAAAATAGCTGGTGGTGGAGTAGTAGAGCTTCTGCTTGCAGTCGTTGCAGAACACCAAGCCGGAGAACATATTGCTCTTGCCCGTTGCTGTCCTGCGATGCCGCTGCTGCCTGATCTCCTGCACCTTATCAAAGACTTCCAGAGAGATGATTGCCGGGTGGGTGTTATAGAAAATCTTGCGATTCTCCATTGGATTTTCTCGCTGCTTCTTGTCCCAAATGGAGTTGGTGTAGGTCTTGAAATTGACCGTGCAGCCTGTGTACTCCATGTATTCGAGGATGTAAGCAACAGTGCTTTCGTGCCAGCGATACTCGTTCTCTGGCGTTTGATGCGGTGTTTTTCTGCCCTCCCGTTGTTTGTATGCGGTGGGGTTCAGCACCTTCTCCTTTTCCAGCAGGGCGGCGATCTGGCTCGGCCCTTTTCCCTCCATGCAGAGTGTAAAAATCCGCTTCACAATCTGCGCCGCTTCCTCATCAATCACCCACTTCTTAGGATCGTCAGAGTCATGTTTGTAGCCGTAGGGAACGTTGGTGGTCAAGCGCTCTCCACGCTCACCCTTCGCTTTGTTGACGGCACGGATTTTGCGGCTGGTATCCTTGGAATACCACTCATTGAACCAGTTCTTAATGCCTGCCATGTCGCTGTCGGTGCTGTTGGGGTCAATGGTGTCGAAGTGGTCGTTGATGGCAATATACCGCACGCCGTACTGAGGAAACGTGTAGTTGATATAAAGCCCTGTCAGCGAGGAATTACGACCAAGCCTACTGAGGTCTTTCGTAATCACCACTTCCACATGACCGGCTTCAATTTCCGCAAGCATCTTCTGAAAGCCGGGGCGGTTGGAAAAATCCACGCCGCTGTACCCATCATCAATAAAGAACGTCGGGTTCGGAAATTGCTGAGATTTTGCATACTCCATTAACATGGCCTGCTGGTGCTGGATGGAGTTCGACGGGTCATCCTTGCCGTCCTTTTCTTTGGTGTCCTCCACGGACAGTCTGCAATAAAGCGCTGTGATTTTGTCGG